>Ga0306920_100001262_pt1 | contig 31326 bp, 31 predicted proteins | sample flu12Cox44000170_FD_204666 | JGI IMG/M metagenome (GOLD analysis project Ga0306920, IMG submission 204666) | Lab enrichment of tropical soil microbial communities from Luquillo Experimental Forest, Puerto Rico - flux4day.12C.oxic.44.000.170 (v2)... | ecosystem: Environmental > Terrestrial >...
TCGCCCACCAGCACCAGGATCGCGCTCGGGTGGGCGTCGGCGACGTGCCGGAACGCCTCGATGATTGAGCCCTGCGACTTGCGGTCCTCGTAGACCCCGACGCACAGCAGGACCCGCGCACCCAGCGGCAGGCCGTAGCGCGCGCGGAGCGAGTCGCGCGAGCCGATCGCGGTGTGCGCGTCGATGGCCGCCACGTCGACCGCGTAGTTCAGCGTCACCGCGCGCTCCGGTGCGGCCGTGAACCGCTGGTAGAGCCGTCGGGTGGCGTCCGCCTCGAAGACGAGCCGGGTCGCCCCCAGGAGCGCGGCCTCGATGCGCGTGCGCACGTACGCGGAGACGGGTGTCGCGACCGAGTTGCGGTCGATCCAGTCCGCCACCTCCATGCTCTCGTGCAAGGACCAGATCGTCGGCACGCCGAGGCGCTGTGCCGCGTCCGCGGCCGCGAACTGGCCGAGCGTGTTGAGGAGCACGAGGCCGCAGCCGGATCCGAGGATCAGGTGCTGCAGCTGGCGGATGTGGCCCTCGTACGAGGCGATGTCGTAGTCCCAGCCCCGGCCGCTGATGACGACGTCGACCCCCATGCCCTCGAGCTCGGGGCCGAGCACGCCGCCCAGTGGGGTCATGAGGACGCAGCGGTTCAGGCTCGGTCGGATCTCGCGGATGAGGTCCTGCAGGTAGAGCTGCCCGCCGCCGATGGAGACGCTGTGGGTGAAGACGAGCACGCTCCGCGGGTCGGGTCGGGCGGTGCCGGACGCAAGGGCGACCGCGTCGTGGTTGAGCCGGCTCAGCCGCTCCCCGTACCGACGCTCCTCGGTCGTCGGCTCGTGCGGGCGGAAGGTGACCGTCCTCGAGCCGAGCAGCGCCCGGCTCCCGTCGAGGTCCGTCGCGGTGACCGAGACCGTGCGCTCGCCAGGCACGTCGAGGTCGAGGATGCCGCGGAACTCGAAGCCGCAGAGGGGCCCGATCCCGTCCTCCACGGACTCGACGTCGAGCCTGCTCACCCCGAGGCGGGCGAGCCCGAGCAGGACGCCGTCGCACTCGACCTCGACCGAGTTGATCGTCCGGGGCGTGTGCGCCCAGCCCGTGACCAGCAGGAGCTCGCCGGCGAGGCACGCCCCCGCCCTGGGCGCGTCGACGTTGCCGACGATGCCGTGGCCGCGAAGCGCGAAGGAGTGGTGCGCCACGCACACCCACGAGTCCCGCTCGTCGTCCACGACCCGGACGAGCAGCTTCACGCGCGCGTCGCCGGGCGGCAGCACCCGAAGGTCGACGGTGGCGCGCCAGCCGCCGTCCGTGGCGACGTCGGCGTCGTCGAGCCCGGCAGGGACATCGGGACGGTCGAGCCCGGTCACCGCGTCGACGCAGACCTGCTCGTTGACGACGACGCGGACCTCGCGGGCGCCGGCCCTCTCGCGAAGCGCCCAGCCGCCGAGCACCATGGGGTCGCGGGTGAGCGCCACGCCGGGGCCGATGCTGTCGACCGAGCCGCGTGCCGGGGGGACCGCCGCGGCGGGCGGCGGCGGCGGGCCGAGCACCGGGTCCGCCTCGGGTCGCGCGAACCACGCGCGCAGCCGCCTGCGGAGCCCGCCGAGGATCCTCCTCGGCGTCAGCCGCTGCAGCGTCCCCGACATGGACCGATCGTCGAGCGCCGCGGGTCCGCTGGCCGGGCGGTTGGCCCGATGCACAGCCACGGCGCCATCAGCGGGCGAGTGTATCTTCGACGGGCGGTCCCAGGGAGGGGCGGTCGGCCTCGATGCATGACCTCGACAGCAGCCTCGGCACGCGCCCTCGGCGACACGGCGACGTCCCCGGGTCACCCACGGGTGCGACTCGCGTGCGCGCCCCGCGTCGACCCGCTCGTTCGGGCGGTTGACCTTCGCGATGGACGACGTCGAGGCCCTCAGCGGCGAGCGGTTCGTGCCCGAGGCCATGGGGGGCGAGCTGATCGAGGCGGAGCACCACGCGCGGTATCGGCACGCTGCCCAGCTCGTCGCGGGTCGGACCGTCCTCGATGCGGGCTGCGGCGTCGGCTGGGGCAGCGCCCTGCTCGCCGACGCGGGCGCGGCGAGCGTCTGCGGGCTCGACAACGACGCGTCGGCGCTCGCCGACGCAGCCACGAGGACCGACGCGGCGAGGTTCGTGCAGGGCGACATGATGGCGCTCCCGTTCGTCGACGGGTCCTTCGAGGTCGCGGTGTGCTACGAGGCGATCGAGCACGTGGCCGACCCCCTGGTCGCGTTGGACGAGCTCCGCCGGGTCCTCACCCCGGACGGCGTGCTCACCGTCTCCTCGCCGAACCCCGCGGTGTACCCGCCGGGTAACCCGTTCCACATCCACGAGTTCACGCCTGACGAGCTCCAGCGGGAGCTGGCCCGACGGTTCGCCCACGCGTCGGCGTGGCAGCAGCACTCCATGCTCGCCTCCGTGGTCATCCCCGACGCCCACGATCCGGACGCGCCGAGCGCCGCCACGACGCTCGCCGACCTCAAGATGGGCGAGGCCGCCTACTCGGTGTTCGACGCAAGCGACGCGCCGCTGAGCCCTGCGGCCGCCCACGCCGTGCTCGTCTCCGCCCAGCAGTTCACCGCGCTCCTCGATCTGGTCGAGTCCTATCGCGCGGCGCTGGAGGATCCGGACCACGACCCGGCCACGCGCGGGGACGGGTCGCGCACCAGCCAGCTGCTGCGTGCCGAGCGCGATCACTACCGAGCGGAGCTCGACCGCACGCTGCTGCTCCTGCTCGAGGCCGAGCAGCAGCTGGCGCGCCGCCAAGGCGGGATCGCCGGGTGACGAGACTGTGCTTCGTCTCTGCCACCGGCGGGAGCGCGTTCATGGAGGAGCTCCTCGAGGTCGTCGCTGACGAGGTCGGCTCGCTCGGCGTCGAGACCAGGGCCTGCCGGGGGGCGTTCCCGGACGAGCACGACGACGAGGTCTTCGTCGTCGTGCCGCACGAGTACTTCGTGCTCACGAGCGAGGAGATGTACCCGAGGAGCGAGCTGCTCGATCGCACGATCGCCTTCTGCGTCGAGCACCCGGGGAACGCGACGTTCGAGACCTCAGCGCGGTGGGCGGCGGAGCTCGGCGGCGCCGTCGACATCAACCGTGACGGCGCTGAGGAGCTCGCCCGTCGCGGGATCGCCGCCGTGCGGTTCCGCCTGGGCTACTCGCGTCGGTGGGACCGCTGGTACGGCAACTCGAGGCGCCCTCGCCCCTACGACGTCACGTACCTGGGCACCACCGACGTACGCCGCGACTTCCTCCTCGGCAGCCAGGCGAGGGCGCTGAGCAAGCTCCGCGCCAAGCTGCTGATCCCGCCGCACGAGCAGATGACCGACCCCCGGCCGGACTTCCTCATGGGGGTCGTCAAGCACGAGCACCTGGCGTCGAGCAAGGTCCTCCTCAACCTGCACCGGGGTGCGTCGACCTCGCTCGAGTGGGTGCGGGTCCTCGAGGCCATGTGCAACGGCTGCGTCGTCGTCTCCGAGCAGAGCACCGACTTCGATCCGCTGGTCCCTGGCGTGCACCTGGCGTTCGCGCGCCCGGCCGCGGTCGTCCCCGTGGCCGCGGCGCTCCTGCGGGCACCGGAGCGGCTGCGCGAGATGCAGGTGCGCGCGTACAACTGCTGCGCGACCGAGCTCTCCATGGCCCCGTCGGCGGTGCGGCTCGTCGAGCTCGCCGAATCCCTGCTCGGCCACCGACCGTCGCCGCCGGCGCTCACGCCGCCGCGGGCTGCGCCGGCGGAGCCGGCCCCGATCGTGCCGGAGCCGCCGCCCCCGCGCTCGGGTCTCCCCGAGCACGTCGCGTGGGTCGCGGGCGTGCCGGCCCCGGTGCGCGCGGAGCTCGCTCGCACGCACGCCCGTGCGCTCGTGTCCTGCGAGGTCGAGGTCGCGGACCGCTCCTCGTCGGACGCCGAGGCCGCGCCGGTCGACGCGATCGTCTCGTGCGGCAGGGACGACGCGGGGCTCGTGAGCACGCTCGGCGGCCTCGCCCGACAGGAGGTGGCGACGCGGGTCCTCGTGGGGAAGGCGAGCGTCGGCGGCGACGGGCTCGGCGTGGCCCATGGCCGGGTGCGCAACCGCCTGCTGGCCGACGTCGTCGCGCCCGCCGTGCTGGTCATCCAGCCCGGTCAGGAGCTGCTCCCGGGGGCGCTCCGCCGGCTGTGCGCGCCGCTCGACAGCGACCCCGGCCTGGCCGTCGCCTACGGGATGATGTTCGACCCCGACTCGGGCGAGCTGTGGAACGCGCTGCCCGCCGAGCCCGAACGGCTCGCCCGCCGCGCGTACCTCTTCGCGCCGATGCTCGTGCGCACCGAGGTCCTCACCGAGCTCGGCGGGTTCGACGAGGACCCGTCGCTGATCTCCTACGAGGACCAGGCGTTCTGGCTCCGGCTGACCTCCGCCGGGCACCGGGCGGCGCTCGTCCCCGAGATCGTCGGCATCGGTCCGCACACCGAGCCCACGGTCTTCGCGCCGAGCACCTGGATGCCCGAGGACACGGCGGAGGCGCTGGGCCGGGCGACGCACGCCTAGCGGTCGCCGGGGCTCACCCGGCGACGCGCGACCGCCTCGCCCATGCGCGACACCGCCTCGGTCAGGATCGCCGGCGAGGTCGCGAAGTTGAGCCGGGCGTGGGCGCCGCCGCCCGTTCCGAAGATGTGGCCCGAGCTCAGCGCGACACGGGCCTCGTCGACGAAGAACCTCGCGGGCCCGGCGATCTCGGTCACCACCGCGAGATCCGGGACGTCCGGTGCCGGCTCGAGACCGAGGTCGGCGCAGTCGAGCCACGCGAAGTAGGTGCCCTCGGGCGGCGCGTACCGCACGGCGGCGAGGTGCTCGGCGAGGAGCCCGGTGAGCAGCGAGCGGTTGGCGTCGAGCGCGGTCATCAGCTCGTCCAGCCACCCGACCGCGGCGAGGAACGACGCGGCGTGCGCGATCTCCCCCACGTGGCTGACGCCGTGCCGCACCTCCTCGGGCATCCGCGCCAGGTCCCCGCCGGACTCGGGTCCAGCGATCGCGAGCGCCGCCTTCAGGCCCGCGAGGTTCCACGCCTTCGACGCGGAGTGGAGCACGAACCCGTCCTCGGCGCCCGGGACGGTGAGGAACGGGGTGAAGGTGGAGCCGGGGAAGACGAGCGGGCCATGGATCTCGTCCGAGATCACCCTGACCCCGTGGTGCCGGGCGAGCTGCGCGACCGACGCCAGCTCCGCGGCTGTCGCGACGGCTCCGGTCGGGTTGTGCGGGTTGCTGAGCAGGAACACCGCGCTGCGTGCCCCTGCCGCGGCGACCTCGAACGCGCGGTCGAGCGCGGCCACGTCGAGGCGGCCGTCCGGTCCGAGCGGCGCCTCGACGATCCGGCGGTCCGCGTGCACGACGAACGTGAAGAACGGGGAGTACACCGGGGGGCAGACGACCACGGCGTCACCGGGAGCGGTGAGCAGGCGGAGGAGCTCGACCACCCCGACCATGACGTCGGGGACGACAGCCGTTCGCTCGATCGGGAGATCGGTCCATCCCCATCTGCCCGCCGCGAACGTCGCGAGCGCCTCCGCGTACGCCGTCCCGGTCGAGTACCCCGTGTCGCCCGCATCGATGGCGCGCGTGACCGCCTCGCGGACCGCCGGGGCGAGATCGACGTCCATCTCCGCGACCCACAGGGGCAGCACGTCGGGCGGGTAGGCGCGCCACTTGAAGCTCGTGCGGGCGCGGAGCGCGCTGAGCGACGCCCACGCGAACTCAGCCATGGGCGCAGTCTCCCGCCGGCGTGCGGGGCTGGGCAACGATCACGGGGAGCGGCGGGATCCGCTGTGCGACGATGGCGCGGTGCCGGCCGACGTCCCGACCATCCTCGCCACGAGCGGCGGGCTCTTCCCCGATCCACGCACGCTCGTCCGTCCTGCGCCGATGCTGGAGCACCTCCTCGAGCTCGCGAAGCCATCGGCGCGGCCGAGGCTCTGCTTCGTGAACACCGCGGGCGGCGACCAGACGTGGTGGAACGCGATCCTGCACGCCATGTACTACGAGCGGGAGGTCGAGGTGTCCTGCCTCAACGTCTTCCCGATGCCGAACGTCACCGACCCCGCCGCGCACCTCCGCGCGCAGGACGCGGTCTGGGTGGGCGGCGGCAGCACCGCGAACCTGCTCGCGCTCTGGCGGCTCCACGGCCTCGACCTGGCGTTCCGCCAGTGCTGGGAGGACGGCGTCGTGCTCGGGGGGGTCTCGGCGGGCTCGCTCTGCTGGCACGTCGGTGGGACGACCGACTCGTTCGGCCCGGACCTGCAGCCGGTCACCGACGCGCTCGGGTTCCTGCCGTACGCCAACGGGGTGCACTACGACGCGGAGGAGCAGCGGCGTCCGCTCTTCCAGCGGCTCATCGCCGACGGGACGCTGCCTGCCGGGTACGCCACCGACAACTGCGTCGGGCTGGTGTACCGGGGCACCGAGCTGGTGGAGGCGGTGGCCGAGGTGGCCGGGCCCGGCGCCTACCACGTCTCGCGCGCCGCCGACGGCACCGCGCAGGAGGTCAGGATCGAGCCTCGGCTCCTCCCGGGCGCGAGGGGCGCCCCCGAGTAGCCGATCACCGCCGGGCCGCTCCGGCTCGAGCCCATGCGCCGTCGGCTCGGACCGGACCGATCGAGGTCGGTCGTGCGACCGGGCGAGCGATCGCTCGGGATCGCTCAGTAGGTGAAGCGGTCCGCGGGGACCCTCACGGAGGTGCCACCCGCCGTCGTGGCGGTGACGTCCACCGCACCGGAGCCCCTCGGCGAGGTCACCTCGATCTCGGAGGCCGAGACGACCCGGTCGACCCGACCGCGGGTCGAGCCGAAGTGCACGGCGACCACGCCCGAGAGGTTGCGCCCGAAGATCCGCACGAGGGTGCCGCCCGCCGGACCACCCCGGCTCGGCGCGAGCCGGGTGATGATCGGGGGCGTGACGTACGTGTAGCGGGATGCGACGCTCGCCGGGGAGGTGCCCCACGCCGTCGCGACCGTGACCGAGACCGTGCCCGCTCCCTTCGGAGGGGTGACCTCGATCTCAGCATCGGAGGCGACGCCGTCCACCCTCGCTGGCTCGGTGCCGAACCGCACCGCCGTGACGCCGGAGAGCCCGCGCCCGATGATCCAGACGGCTCCCCCTCCCGCCGCCGGACCCCTCGCGGGCAGCACCCTCGAGACCGACGGCGCCGCCGGCTGCACGACCATCGCCTGCCCGCTCCCCGACGCGTCGGCGTACGCCCCCACGCCGACGCACCGCCCGCCGGCGCCGCACGCGACCCCCTGGAGCACGGCCCCCGGGTCGGCGCTCGATGCGGGCGGGGGCGCGAGCCCGACAGCCCTCGCCCACCGTCCGCCCGACGCCGCCGCCGCCATGGCCCTCGTGCGCCCCGAGCGGTCGACGTAGCTCCCGACGCCGACGCAGGTGGTGAGCGATCCGCACGAGACGCCGTCGAGGCTCGCGGTCGGGTCGACGCGTGCGTCGGTCGGCTGGGGGATCTCCACGCCCCGCGCCCACCGTCCGGCGATCTCGGCGACCGCCATCGCCTGGCCGTGGCCGGCCACGTCGGTGAGGCTCCCGACCGCCACGCACTCGCCCGGGGCGGCGCACGCGACACCGTCCAGCACCGCACGCGGGTTGGCCGCGGCCCCCGGTGGCGGTGCCACGGCGGTGGCCCGGCCCCAGGTCCCCGCCGTCTCGACGGACGCCATCGACTCCACGTCGCCCGAGCCGGTCGTGTAGCTCCCGACCCCGACGCAGCTCCCCACCGCGGTGCACGCGACGCCGCGGAGCCACGCGCCGGGGTTGGCCGCGGCGTTGGCCGGCGGCTGCACCTCGGTCGCACGGCTCCAGGTCCCACCGTTGCCGACGGCGACCATGGCCTCGAGGTCGCCTGCGCCGGTCGTGTAGCCGCCGACGCCGACGCAGCGCCCGGGGGCTGGGCACGACACCGCCGTGAGCGCCGCCGCGGGGTCGCTCGCGGCGTTGGCGGGCGGCAGCACCGCGACCGCCTGGCTCCAGGTCCCACCGCGCTCGGCTGCGGTCATCGCCTCGCCGCTGCCCGTGGCGTCGGTGTAGCCCCCGACCGCGGTGCAGCTCGCGACGGCGGGGCACGCCACCCCCACCAGCGCCGCCAGCGGGTCGGCCGCGGCGCCGGTCGGCGCCAGGACCCCCGTGGCGCGACCCCACGTCGCGCCCCTGCCCGCCGCCATCGCCTCCTCGAGGCTCGACGCGGTCGTGTAGCTCCCGACCGCCGCACAGCTCGTGGCGGTCGCGCACGCGATCGCGCGGAGCGACGCGCCAGGGTCGCTCGCGGCGCCGCTCGGGGCCGACACCTCGGTCGCCTGCTGCACCGCGGGGAGGGCGCCTCCGAGGCAGAGGAGCCCGGCGAGCCCGAGCCTCGCCGTCCCGGTCGTCCACGCCGGCGTCCCGAGGCCGGTCGCGAGGTCGAACCCCGCCGTCGCCGGGTAGCGGCCCCCGTTGCTCCGGGTGAGGTCGTTGTCCCCGACCGTGATGTCGTGGAGCGGGTCGGCCCGCGACGCCGCGAGGGCGTAGAGGGCGGGATCGAGGAACCCGGCCGGCGGCTCGGCGGCGCAGCTCCGATCTGCGAGGGCGACCGACGCCGCCCAGAGGGGGGTCGCGAAGCTCGTCCCGTAGAAGGAGCCCCACCCCCTGATCGAGCCGCAGTCGCCTGCGCTGCAGTAGAAGGCGTAGTAGGGCGGACCCGCGAGCGCCGCGACGTCGGGGGTCTCCCGGCACGCGGTCGCACCTCCACCGCACGGTGACCCTGTCGAGAACCGGTTGCGCACGCCTGGGCCCTGCTGCCAGGAGGGCATCGCCCAGCGCGAGGAGATGCCGCCTCCGGACGCGCCGGGGCCGGCGTCCCAGGTCCGCTCGCCGGCACGCGGCGCGAGGCTGCGCCACTCGGTGCCGCCGACGGCGGTGACGTAGGGGTCGCTCGCCACGTCGTCGACCGAGAGCGCGCGCGAGCCACCGAACTGCCGGCACGCCTCAGAGCCATAGTCGCCCGTCGCGGCGAGCACGGTCTGGCCCTGAGCGGCGGCCTGCGCGAGGAAGACGCCCTCGGCGGCCGCGAACCCGGTCGGCTCGTACTGCTCGCACGCGAGCCAGCTGGTGCTCACCACCTGTGCGGTGTCGGCGTCGACGATCCTCGCCCACTCGTCCAGCCAGTCCGGCGTGAAGACGTTCGAGGTCTCGTACACGACCACGCTCGCCTGGGGCGCGAGCCCGATCAGGTCCTCGACGTCCGCGGTCGCCTCGAGCGTCCCCGAGCCGACCGACGCGCCCCCGTCGACCCTGACGACGGAGACGCGAGTCGACGTCCGGTAGCAGTGCTGGTAGGCGGCGACGTCGCCGCTCGCGAAGGCGGCCGGCTCGAAGAGCGCGATCGTCGCGCCCCTCGCGAGGTCGCCGTGCGAGTAGAGCCCGTCGAGGCCGTAGGCGGCGGCGAGCACGTTCGCCGTCACCGCGCCCGTGCGGGTCGCCCCCGTGCACGGCGCGGGCCCGACCGCGCGCGGCTCGACGCGGGTGGCGCGCACCGGCTCGGCGGCGAGGGAGGTCGGCACCGCGCCGCCGGCGGGCGCCAGCCGCAGGACGTCGGAGAGCCCGATCACGCCAGCCACGTCCGGCGCGACCTCGCTCGGCAGATGCGCCGGCGAGGTGTTGGCGAACGCGTCGCGACCAGACGGCAGCCGGAACCGCGCCACGGTGGTGGCGAGCGCGTGCTCCGCCCCTGCGACGGACGCACGGACAAGGACCAGGGAGCGGTCGGGCGAGACGGCCACGGGGTGGAGGCCGACCGCCCGGAGCGCGCCGATGACGTGATGGACCGTGGCGAGGGTCGGCCCGAAGCGCCGGCCGAACGCGCCGCGGGGGAGGTAGCGGCGGTACGTCGGGGACCCCGGCGTCGAGACGCCGGCGACAAACGAGGCGAGCGCGCTCGGATCGCGGGGGGCCAGCACGACGTCGAGCGTGAGCGGCATCGTGCCGACGGCCGCACCGATCCGCACCGACCCGCGAGGGAGCGACGCGGCCGGCTCGACCGCGCGAGCGACCGCCAGCGCCGCCACCACGTGCCGTGTCATCGCGGCGTCCGCGGATCGTGCGACCGACGGGGCGAGCAGGGTCACCGCGACCGCGAGCACCAGCAGCGCGCTCGGTCCCTTCCGCATCCGCATCTCGCCTCGACTCAGGTGCCGGACGTCGTCGCCGACGCGGGCATCGCGTGCGGCCACGGAGCGTACGCCGCGGGTCTGGGCCGCGGCGTCCACCTGTGGACCAACGTCCGGACAGGTGCGCCGCCCTCGCGTCGGTTGACAGCGGTCGTGGAGCGGGCGACGCTGGGCCCCGAGATGCCGTTCACCTAGGTTTGAGTCGACCCTGCACGCGGGGGGTGCGCCAGCGGACGCTGCGCCGGTGCCCGTTCGCGCGCCCGCGCTCCTCCATCTCGCTCGGTTCCCGTCGGATCCGAGTGAGAGGAGTCGAGATGCCCGCGAAGCGTGCCCGCTTCGTCCCCGTGGTCACCCTGTTGCGCAGGCTGCGAGCCGACGACCCGGTCGCGCTCATCCGCGGCGGCCGGGTGACCGCCGACGGGGCGGTCGTGACCAACCCGCGCGCGCTGGTCCGAGCCGACGCGCGCATCCGTGTCCGCCAGGCCGACGCGCTCCGCGGTGCGGCGAAGCTGCGGCGCGCGCTCCACGCCTTCGGGCTCGAGCGCCTCGACGGCCTGGTGGTCGCGGACATCGGCGCGGCCGCCGGCGGGTTCACCCATGCGCTGCTTGAGGCGGGCGCCGCCCGCATCTACGCGGTCGACGTGGGGTTCGGCCAGCTCCGCGGCTGGCTCCGGGCCGACCCCCGGGTGGTCGACCTGGAGCGGACCAACGTGGCCGAGATCGACCAAGCCCGGATCCCCGAGCCGCTCGACCTCGTCACCATGGACCTCTCGTACCTCCCGCTCGCCGAGGCCGTCCCGCAGCTGCACCGGCTGCGGCTCCGAGCTGACGCCCGTCTGCTCGTCCTCGTCAAGCCGACGTTCGAGCTGCGCGCCGGTTCGCTCGTCACCGCGGTGGCCGATCGGGCGGCCGCCGTGCGGCAGGTCACGAGCGCGCTCGTCGCGAGCGGGTGGGGCGAGGTGCACAGCGAGGTGGTGGACGTCGTGGGTGCTCGGGGCGCGATCGAGGTCTTCGTGCTCGCGCGACGGAGCGCGTCCGGCGCGGGCGCGACCCCGCGGCCGTGACCGCGCAGCCTCCCGGCCCGCGGGTCACCGGTCGTAGGCCGCCTGCAGCTCGTCGATGTGCAACCGACCCATGCCGAGCATCGCGTCGAACGCCTGCTTCGCGCGGCGCGGGTCCGGGCCGCCGATGAGGCCGCCGAGGTTCGCGGGCACGACCTGCCACGAGAGGCCGTACCGATCCTTCAGCCAGCCGCACCGGCCCTCCTCGCCGCCGTTCGTCGTCAACCGTGTCCAGAGGTCGTCGATCTCGGCCTGGGTCTCGACCGCGACGTGGAGCGAGAACGACTCGTGGAAGCCGGCGTAGATCGGCCCGCCGTTGAGCAGCATCAGCCGCTGCCCGAAGAGCTCGATCGTGGCCAGCATCGTGCCCGTGTCGCCCGGGCTCTCGTCCAGCACCTTCATCTCGGGGAAGACGGACCTGTAGTACGCGAGCGGCTCGGCGATGTCGGTGTCGAACCAGAGGAAGGGCGTGACGGTCGTCATGGGTGCGTGCTCCTTCGTCGTTGATCGGGTGAGATCCGTGGTGGCGAGGGGTCCGGCCACGCGGCCAGCAGCTCGTCGAGCTTGGCGTGGCCCGCCCGGAGCCCGTGCTCCATGCCGCTCGCGACAAGCGCGTCGCGGTCCTCGAAGCTCTCGTGCAGCGAAGTGACGACGATCCGCGTCCGGTCCGAGCCGATCGCCTCGATGATGAGACGGTCGAGCGATACACGGTCCGGGGTGCCGTCGTAGGTCTGGGTCTGGACGACGAGCTCGTTCTCGCGCAGCTCGTGGAAGCAGCCCCAGAACGTGGCCGAGAACTCGCCGAGCGTCGCGACGTACCGCCACGAGCCACCCGTCCGCGCGTCCCAGTGCTCGACCCTCGTCTCCATGTCGGGTAGCCCGATCCACCGCACGAAGAGGTCCGGGTCGACGTGCGCGCGGTACACGCGGTCCGGGCTCGCGTCGAACTCACGGAGGATGCGCACCGTCGGGAGCGCCGCGTCGACCTCGATCTCGGTCTCGTGGGTCATCTCGTCGTCCTCCTCGCTCGAACGGCCCGAGGCGGTGCCGTGGCCTCGGGCTGTGCCGCGAGCAGGGCGTCGAGCCGCTCGTAGCGCTCCTGGAACCGACGGCGGAACCGCTCGATCCAGCGGTCCATGAGGGTGAACACCTCGGCGTTCAGCTGCACCCCGGCACGGTGACCGGGACCGGTGCGACGGACGACGCCCGCCCCTTCCAGCACCTTCACGTGCTTCGAGATGGCCTGGACGCTGATGGGGTGGACAGCCGCGAGCTCGCCGACCGTCGCGTCGCCGTCGGCGAGCCGGGTCACGAGCTCGAGCCGGACCGGGTCCGCCAGCGCGGCGAACACCAGGGCCGGTCCCTCCTGCGGCAACCCCATCCCAGCTCCTTCGTCAACCTTCTGATTGACAATCTACGCCGGCTCGGGTGCAATGTCAACCCTCTGGTTGAGAATCTTCGCACCCCGGCCGGACCTTCTGGCGCCCGCACCCGCCCGCCGAGCGGTGGGGCGTGCTACGCAGAGGGCGTGGCCACCAAAGCGAAGCAGCCACCCTCACCCTCCGAGCTGATCGATCGGAGGATCAAGGAGCTGGGCGACTGGCGCGGCGAGACGCTGGCCAAGATCCGCTCGATGATCAAGCAGGCGGACAAGGACGTGGTCGAAGAGTGGAAGTGGCGGGGCGTGCCCACCTGGTACCACGACGGGCTCGTCTGCACCGGTGAGACCTACAAGACCCACGTGAAGGTCACCTTCGCCAAGGGCGCCGCGCTTAAGGACCCGGCAGGGCTGTTCAACGCCAGCCTCGATGGCAACGTCCGTCGAGCGATCGACCTCTTCGAGGGCGACGGGGTCAGCGCGACCGCGTTCAAGGCGCTCTTCCGCGACGCCGTGAAGCTGAACGCGTCCGGTCGCCGCTGACCCTCGGGTCGACAGCTGCGGCGGCGCCGCGCTCAGATCCCGGCCCCTCCCGTCGCACGCAGCGCTCGTTGCCCTCCGGGCCAGGCCGCGAAGGACCGACCGACCACTCTGGTCTCGTGACCTCCCTGTCCGGACCCCTCCACTGCGTCACTCGTCTGGCAGGTCGCAGCTGATCTCCCACACGTGGGCGTCCGGGTCGCGGAAGAACGCGGTACGGATTCCCCACGGATGATCCTCCGGCTCGCGAAAGAACTCGACCCCTCGCGAGCGGAGCGTCTCGTACGTCATGTCGACGTCCTCGACGTCCGCGACCTGGTATGACCTGGCGCCGGCGGGCGCCCCGCGGTCGACGTTGTCGGCACCGAGCAGGGCGTCAGCCCGACGGTGCGACAGCAGGATGAGCATCCCGCCGCTCTCGGTCCTGAAGACGACGGCATCGTCGTCCCGGCCACCGACGACCATCCCGAGCGACTCCGTATAGAACTCACGTGAGCGCTCAAGGTCGCTGACGACAAGCACCACCGCGTCGGCCCATGTGAGCCCAAGCGCCATGCTCCTCCCCTCGCGTGCAACGTACCCAAGTTCAGTGGCGGTCCGTGGTGCGGCGCCGCCTACCCGGTGGAGCTCGCGTCGTCGATGCAGCACTCATTGCCCTCGGGGTCAAGCCGCAAAGGATGCACTAGCGGCCCCCTTGTCCCAGCTTCGGAGCGAGCTTCAGAACGGGATGCCTGGATAGCTCGGCTGCGATCGCGTCGTCCGGTGCATCCGGTTGCGCATCGAAGTATCGGCGAGTGACCCGGACCTCGCGCATGTACTGGCGCAGAACGGGCACGGACTCGGCTTGCGAGGCGTCTCGAACGGCGAACACCTCGGAGTGGCCGCCCCGACTGAGCGTCACCTCCCCTGCCGCACGAGCATTCGACACCCAGTTCGCCGGCCCGTATCCCGCGACCAGCCAGCGGGTGCCATCGTGGGTCATCACGTCCACCGGAGTCGACCGCAGCTGCCCAGACCTTCGCCCTCGCACCGTCAGGATGTGGCGATACGAGGCACCCAATCCAGCCTCAGTCATCCACCGGAAGACTCGATTCACGATCCGCGTGCTCGTCCCGGTTGTGTAGGTCCTTGCCATGCGCCTCAAGCCTCTGCCACTGCTCGGGTCGTGAGCCTACGAACCGTCTCGGCCATGACCACGCGGGGCGTGAGCCCTCTTGGTCCAAGCAACACTGGACACACGATCACACTCAGCCATCGAAGCTCCCCTGCGGCCACGCAGAGCTCGTTCGGGAACCGGCGGCCAGCCCCTCTTGTCCTCGTGCGGTCCGTCGCCGATCAGGCGCGGGACCGGGCTGCGGCCGCCGTGCCCAGCCCGATGAGCGTGCCCACCGCCAGGGCGTAGACCAGCATGAAGCTCGCCCCCCCGAGCGCGTCGCCGATCGCCCACGCTGAGAACGGGTGGATCCCGCTTCGCTGCGCCTGGGCAAGGGCGGCAGCCGTCGGAGCGCCGCCGCTCGTTGCGAGCGACGTCGTCACGAAGCCGACGAAGAAGCTGAGCCCCGCGGTGAGGGCGCTCGTGCAGCCGGCGACCCATGGGGTGGCGCGACTACGTCCGACAAGGCGATCGGTGAGCACCGCGCCGGCAGGGAGCAGGATCACGAGGCTCGCGAGGCGGACCGCCGACTGGCCGGGGAGCAGCCCCACGAGGACCCCGAGCACGCCGGCGGACAGGCCCGCCGCCGCACCGACGACATGGTCGGTCCGTGTCCCGAACCGGCTGGCGACGAGCGCGGCACAGCCGTAGGCGGCGAGCCCGAGCCCGAAGAGCACGGCCTCGACGATCCACGTGGTCCCCGCGCGCAGGCCCGGATAGACCACCAGGCAGGTTGTCGCGAGCGAGATCGCGGCGACCATGCAGGCGCCGTCGACCACGACGTCCACTCGCCCCGGCGTGCGGATCCAAGGCCGCCGCGTGACGATCGCCACGACGGCGCCCCGAGCGAACCGGTCGCGCTCCCGCGGGTCGTCGATCGCGTCGTGCTCGGCCAGCATCGCGAGCGGCCACTCCCGCGCCTCCGGCGCCGCGTCTCTCGCCAGGGTGACCAGCAACCGCGACGCGAGGCCCGGTCGCGCCGACGGGCGTCGGCGCCGGGCGACCAGCACGACCCCGATCGCGACCAGCGCGATGGCACCGATGATCATCCCGCCACCGAGAGCCGCGGGCTCGTACCGAGCTGCGCCGACGCGGCCGCGCGCGCCCACGCCCGGCCCGACGTGGTGAGGCGGTAGAGGTGCCGGACCGGACGGCCGACGGACGCCGGGGTCTCCCACCTGGCCTCGAGCAGGCCCTCGTCGGCGAGCCGCTGCAGGATCGGGTACAGCGTGCCCGAGCGCAGCCCGGTCTGCTGCATCACCCAGTACCCGTGCCGCCACCCGGCGGGCTCGCGGGCGAGGGCCCCGACGACCTTCGAGGTCGAGGGCGTCCGTCGCACCGGCTAAATCTACATAGATAGATCTAGCGCCGCAAGCGGGTGCACGACGGACGACCCCCTGGCGGATCGCAGGGTCATGCCGCATCCCACACGAACCCGTCGGGATCCGTGAACGAGCCGAGACCGCCACGGACGACCAGCCGATGCGACCCGGAACCGTCCGCCGGCACGCCGGCGTCCTTCGCCAGCGCGCCGCGGTCGTAGAGGGCGAGCTTGATCCCGCCGGACGGGTGCTTGAACTGCACGTACTTCCCGAAGCTCTTGTCGACGGCGAGCCCGCGCTCGACGTAGAACAGCTTGCTGGCCCCGACGTCTGCTGCACCGAGCAGCAGGACGACGTCGTCCACCTCCTTGGCGGCCGGCCCCGTGTCCTTCTTCGCCGACGTGGCCACCTTCCAGATGGTCCCGTCCGGGGCCTGCACGACGCCCCCGTAGCCCCAGAGGCTCTTCTTGGCTGGCTTGATCGTCGTCGCGCCCGCGTCGGCCGCCGCACGCAACAGCGCGTCGGCGTTGCCGGGCTGGGAGACGACGAGCGAGATCGTGAACGCACGGAACCCGCTGGACGGCGCGTCCGACGGCGTGACGCCCACCCGTGCCCCAAGACCGAAGGCAGCGGCGTAGAACGACGCCGCGGCCTGCGGATCCGGGGCCTCGATGGTGACGGACTCGATGGCGGTCATGACAGCTCCTTGGTTCTGGGTCGAGCGCACGGCGCTCACTGGTCCTGGATGAGCCCGACGACGTTGCCGTTCGGGTCTGCGACGGTGGCGACGCGGCGCCCACCGCCGACCTCGTGGACTGGCTCCCTGACGACCCCACCTGCCGCGGTCATCCTGGCCAGTCGCTCCTCGATGTCGGTCACGTGCCAGCACGGCACGGGGCTGGTCATGCCCTGGGGGCCGCCCCCCGGCAGGAGCCCGATGTGCTGGCCGGCGGCGTCGAACCCGACGTAGTACTCGCTGTCGGTCTGAGGCGGGCCACCGAGGAGGGCCTCGTACATCGCCCTCGACGCCGCCAGATCGGTCACTGGGACCAACAGGGTCCTGACTCCCTCGATCGTTCCGGTCACTGAACGCTCCCTCTCTCGTGGGTCCGCGGACCCGGCTGCTCTCTGGATCGAAACGGGAGTATAACTCTCATTTCGAGAGTGCTACTCTCGCATGCGTGCCCCGCGCTGTCAAGCCCGCTCGGCCCGTGCCGAGCCCGGACCGCCAGGCGAGGACGCGCCGGACCCGGGCAGCGGTGGTCGAGACCGCCAGGTCGCTCTTCCTCGAGCGCGGGTACTCGTCGACCACCATCGAGGCGATCAGCGAGCGCTCCGACACCCCGCAGGCGACGGTGTACCGACTGTTCGCGTCGAAGCTCGGCATCCTCAAGTCCGTCCTCGACGTCTCGATCGGGGGCGACGACGAGGCGGTCCCGATGCTCGAACGACCGCAGGTGCGCGCGCTCCTGTCGGACCAGGACCCGAAGCAGAGGGTGACCGGGTTCGCCGGGATGCTCCGCGACCTCATGGCGCGCACCGCGCCGATGCACCGCGTCCTCGTCGAGGCCGCCAGGTCCGACCGGGAGGCTGCGTCGCTGCTCTCAGAGATCGCTCGCCAGCGCCGCGAGGGCCAGCGGCGGATCGCACGGTCGCTTGCTCGGCAGGGCGCCCTGCGGCCGGGGATCCGAGAGCGGGACGCGGCCGACATCATCCACGCGCTGGCCTCCCCCGAGGTCTACGGCCTGCTCGTCTCGGACCGCGGGTGGAAGGGGGATCGCTATGAGGCATGGCTGCGGGACACGCTCGCCGAACAGCTCCTGTCCTAGGTGCGCTCGAACCGCGACACAGGACCGCGTCGTGACCTGCCGCACCGAGCCGGAGGTCGTCCACGCTCGTTCACTCTGCAAGGCCTCCTCGCCGGCGCGTCGTCCGACGAGCTCGGTCGCCGCGCCGGGTCCGACGGTGCCGTGTCCGTCGCGATCGTGGACGTCCGGCGGTGGGACGCCAAGCGCTCGGCGAGCGCTCCGCGTAGTAGGACAGAGGAGGAGGAGCGGCGGATGATCTTCACGCAGCACTACCTCGCGTGCCTGTCGCACGCGTCGTACCTGATCGGCGACGAGTCGACCGGCCGCGCGGTCGTCGTCGACCCGAGACGGGACATCGGCGTCTACCTCGAGGAGGCGGACGCCAGGGGCCTGCGCATCGAGCGCGTCATCGAGACCCACCTCCATGCTGACTTCCTCTCCGGCCACCTGGAGCTGGCCGACGCCACCGGCGCGGTGATCTCGTTCGGCGAGGGCGCCGGGCTCGACTTCCCAACCGAGCCGCTCTCCCACGGGCAGCGGATCGAGCTCGGCGAGGTGGCCCTTGAGATCCGCGCCACACCGGGCCACACGCCTGAGTCGATCTCCGTCGTGGTCTACGAGCACGCCGACGACGCCATCCCCTACGGCGTCCTGACAGGGGACACGCTCTTCGTCGGCGACGTCGGCCGCCCCGACCTGCTCGCGTCCGGCGGCGCCGGATACGACGCGGAGACGCTCGGCCGCATGCTCTTCCGCTCCCTGCACGACCAGATCCTCGGCCTCCCCGACGAGACACGGGTGTTCCCTGCGCACGGCGCGGGGTCGTCCTGCGGCAAGCAGCTCTCCAGCGAGACCAGCTCGACGATCGGCGCGCAGCGGCGCACCAACTACGCGCTGCAGCCGATGACGGAGGCCCAGTTCGTGGCCGCTGTCACCGAGGGGCAGCCCGCCATGCCCGCGTACTTCACGTTCGACGCGCAGCGGAACCGCGAGGAGCGTGGCCTCCTGGACGAGTCCGTCGCCCCCCCGGGGATGGGGCTCGCAGCGGTGCTGCGTCAGATCGCCGACGGGGCGATCGCGCTCGACACGCGCGAGCCACCGGACTTCGCCGCAGGCCACCTGCGCGGCGCCATCAACGTCGGGCTGCAGGGCCGGTTCGCGGAGTGGGCGGGCAACGTGCTCGATCCCTCTGACGGCCTCGTCCTCGTCGGCGACCCGACCGCCGCGCTCGAGAGCCGAGTCCGCCTCGCGAGGATCGGGTTCGACAGGGTGATCGGCTCCCTCAGCGATCCGCGCGAGCTGTTCTTGGACCGACCGGATCTGGTGGAGGTCAGCTCGCGGCTGACCGTCGAGCAGCTGGCGACGACGCTCGGCGTGGAGGACGACATCCAGCTCATCGACGTGCGCAACCCGGGAGAGACGGCCGAGGGCACGCTGCTCGGGGCGCAGGCGATCCCGCTCGCCGTCCTCGTCGACTCGCTGGACACGCTGCAGCGGGACGCGCCCGTGGTCGTCAGCTGTGCCAGCGGGTACCGCTCGCTGATCGCCGCGAGCGTGCTGCGCAGGGTCGGGTTCGCCGATGTGTCGGACCTGATCGGCGGGTACGAGGCATGGATGGCGGCTGGCCTGCCGGTCACCGAGGGGGAGGCATCGTCGAGATAGCTCCGACCGACCGCACACGTCGAGGCCTTCTCGGTCGGCGGTGCGGCCACTCAGCTGCGCCGCCAGGTGCCGCGCGCGCACCCCAGCCGTTCGCCTCGACGTCGGGGCCCCTCCGAGCCGCGCGACCGCGCGGGACCGCGACAGCGCCGAGCCTCGCGCGCCCCATGCCGTGAGCCACTCGTTGAACGTCAGCGCGCTCGTGGTGATGTCTGGATGCATCGCCGTCTGGGGGGTGCTCGCAGCCCGGCTGGAGCGGGTGTCGGTGTCCGCCCCGACCGCCCTCGTCGTGCTGGGCCTCGCCTCGACGCACGGTCCGATCACGCTGACCCACCTCCACCTGCACTCGTCGACCATCAGATCGGTCGCGGAGGTCACCCTGGCGCTCGTGCTCTTCGCCGACGCATCCAGGGTGAACGGACGCGCCCTCCTCGCGGACCGGGGCGTGCCGACCCGACTGCTCGCGATCGGGCTTCCCCTCACCATCGGGTTCGGCACGGCCGCCGGGGCGGTCCTCCTCAACCGAACGGGGCTCTGGGTCGCCGCGCTCGTGGCGGCCATCGTCGCGCCCACGGACGCGGCGCTCGGGGCGTCGATCATCCAGGACCCCCGCGTGCCGGTGCGCGTGCGACGGACGCTGAACGTCGAGAGCGGCCTGAACGACGGGATCGCGACCCCCTTCGTGAACCTCTTCCTCGCCGGCGCGCTCGCGAGCGAGCTGGTGCGGACGCCCGGGGTCGGGAGGGCGTCGGTGGACCTGCTCGGCGGGGCCGGCATCGGCGCCGCGGTCGGGCTCGCCGGCGCGATCGCGCTGGCCTGGAGCCGCCGGCATCGATGGAGCTCCGAGGCGAGCCGGCCACTCGCGGTGCTGGCGATCGCGGTGCTCGCCTACTCCGCCTCGCTCCTCGCCGGGACGAACGGGTTCGTCGCTGCGTTCGTGGCAGGGGTCGCGTACGGGAGCGCGACACCGCCGCATCTCGTCGAGAACCGGTTCTGCGAGGAGGCGGGGACGCTCCTCTCCCTGCTCGTCTGGTTCGCGTTCGGCGCGGTCATGCTCGTCCCCGGCCTGGAGGCCGTCGGGTGGCGCGAGGTCGTGTTCGCCCTGCTCGCCATCAGCGTCGTCCGGATGGTGCCAGTGGCGATCTCGCTCACCGGCTCCGGTCTCGATCGCGCCACGGTCGCTTTCATCGGGTGGTTCGGGCCGCGCGGCCTCGCCTCGGTCGTCTTCGGGCTCCTGGCGGTGGACTCCCTGGCGCCGGCTGACGCGAACGTCGTGCTCGGGACCGTGACCATGACGGTTGCCCTCAGCGTGGTGCTGCACGGCGCGACGGCCTCGCCGCTCGCGCGACGGTACGGCGCGCGGGCATCCGGGCTGCACCCGACCCGACCCGAGCACATCGAGGCCGAGGCGCTGCGAGCCAGAACGCTCGGGGTCCTCGGACAGGCACCGTCGCACCCCGCGACCGGGCGAACGACGGGCTCGCCTCCGGTCCGCTGAGCGCTGCGGCGCGGGCGTTCGCGCACCGTGGCGCCGTCTTACCGACCGGTGCGCTCGCGGTGGCTGCACCCCGGCCAGCAGCACGGCCGGCGCTGGCCCTCTGCCAGCTCCTCTTGCGTTCGGCGAACGCGTCGCTCCCGGGTGGCCTTCTGCTTGGCGTCCTCGACCCAGCAGATGAACTCGTTGCGCGCCAGCGGCGTGATGTCCTTCCACATATCGAGCGCCACCGGGTTCGCGACGAGGGCCGCTCGCAGGTCCACCGGAAGCCGGTGGACAACACCGCCGGGTACGCGCGAACCGTCCGTGACGCGACCGTAGCGGAGACCTTCGCCCGACGTGAAGACGCGGCACCCCGTCGTGGCAGCTCACCGACTCCGGCGCGCGAGCAAGGAGGATCGCGCGTGTGCGAACCTGAGATCGAATCCAATCAGGAGGGAGACGAGGTGGCGAGGTTCGTGCTGATGTTTCATGGTGGCGAAGCCCCTGGGGAGCCGTCCCAAGAGGTCATGGACCGTTGGATGGCCTGGTTCGAGGCCCTTGGGGATGCTGTGGTCGACATGGGCTCTCCCTTTGGCGACACCGCGACGATCGACTCGGAAGGAACACCGAGCCCAGGTGCCGGGCCCGACCCGGCGACCGGCTACACGATCATTGCGGCACCCAGTCTTCATGATGCCGTGGTCTTGGCCAAGGGTTGTCCGGGGCTCGGTGCCGGCGGTTCGGTCAAGCTGTATGAGGCGGTGCGAGCGGGCTGAAGCGGCACGCTGCATCGAGAGCGGACGGTGGACGGCAGCGCGAGGCGGACCACGATCCACCGACGCATCGGATGGCCCTCGTGAGTGGGCCACCGGCGGCCAACTGACCGAAGTCCGCGAGGTCGAAGCAGTGACGGCTGCTGCTTGACGAGCAGTGGGTTCCTCGACCCAGCAGATGAACTGGTTGCGCGCGAGCGGGGTGATGTCCCTCCGAGCGTCAAGGGCCGTCAGGCTCGCGATCAGGGCCTCGCGCAGGTCGGCCGGAAGGCGGGGCACCGCACCGCCGGGAACCGGCTTGCTGGGCACAGGGCGGCGGACCGATCGGGGAGCGCACGCGGACGTCGGGCTGGCCCGGCACGGGGACGCCTGTGGCGACGTCCGTTCCCTAGGAGGAGGCGCGCCCGAGGTGCGGCGGCTGGACACCGGGGGGAGCGCGCCGCTCGAGCCCGCCCGCGCGAAGCAGGAACGCCTCCTCGCTCCGGCGGATCGACATCTTCGTCGCCAGCTCGTCAGGCATGCCGGTCAGCGCCGGGTCCGCACCGACGCGCCGGTGGCGTCTGCGGTACGTGACGAGGCCGCGCAGCACTCTCGTCATGGCGCCTCCAACGGTCAGCTGGCTGCGGCGCAACGTACAGGGGCAAGGTGACCCGCACCTGACGAACCATGGTCGATCGTGCGACGATGCGCACAACTCTTCTGGCGTCGGCGCACGCGTCGGATGGGGACGGGAGCGAGTCGGAGCAGCACAGCGCGGACCTCGCCTTCGCACGACCGCCGGGCGTCATCCCCGCGGGCGTCTGTTTCCAGCCGCCGCGCCGATCGCCGCGTCGTGCTCGCCCGCCGTGATCCGGACCACGCCCGTGTCGAGCTCGGCCCTGGCGTTCTCAGCCGGGTCGACGCGCGAGAGCACCAGGCTCATCGGGACCGGCGGGTCCCACCGCTCGATCTCCCTCAGCAGGACGCCGCCGCGTGAGACGCACGGGATCGCCGTGCCTCGGACGGCGTCCACCGGTGGGCGACGGAGCCGAGCTGCGCGCGTGCGACGAGCTGCTGCACGGGCCCGCCGACATAGGCGAGGACGACGTCGCCCACCGCGGGCGCCTCGCGGTGCCGCTCGTGCGCGCCGACACCCCACATGCCCGCCCGCCGCAGGCGGAGCGCTCGCTCGAGCGGTGCGGGCTCGGGGTCGTCGCTGTGGGCGAGGGAGAAGATGTAGCACGCCGCCGCAGGACGCTACCGCCGAGAGGCCGTCTCGACGATGCCGCTGACGCCGCACGGCTGGATCGCGAAAGCCGTCACCGAGCGGCCGCTCAGCCCGGCACGGCCGTGGGCTCGTCCAGGCTCGGCAGCGGCTCCCCTGCGAGCAACGACAACCGCGCGAGCCCGTCCGCGATCGTGGCCGCGACGCGCGCGCCCGCCGCCCGCACCGCAGGCTCCTCGCGCTGTGACGGCGCGACGCGGACCGGGTTCAGGGCACAGCCGTTCGCCCACGCGGCGATGTCCGGCTCCTCGCCGTACCGCCCCGCCGCGATGGCCCCCCTGACCTGCATCCGGGCCCAAGAGGCCGGGTCGTCCGGCAGCGTGTTCGGCGGACAGATCCGGTTGCGCTCCCGGTCGTCGTCGCGCGTCGCCTCGACGTAGCCCACGAGGGCCGCGTTGAAGCACGGGAACCCGGCGCGCACGGTCTGCAGCCGGATCCGCTCCGGGCCCCAGATCGGGACCATCGGCGGGTACTGCAGCCCGGAGGCGGCGCAGTGCACGACGAGCGAGCCCGGTGCGATGGGCACCGACCCGCGCTCGAGCACGACCTCCCGGGTCGTCACGCGCTCGACGTGTCCGAGGTGCACGACCCGCTCGATCGTCCGGAGCAGCTCGAGCTCCCACGCGCCGAGGGTGGGGGTCTTCGCCATCGTTGGGGTGACCGCCGGGTCGATCCGGAGCATGACGCCGGCGTCCTCGAGGCCGAGGAACAGGTCGTCGAGCGAGCTCGCGTCGGCCGCGGCGGCGAACGTGTCCGCGACGAGGCCGAGCGCCACAGCCGGATCGGGCTGGACGACGGCGCGGCTGAGCATCCAGGGATCCCTCGGGCGCACCCAGACGATGCGGTCGGGTCCGACCCCGTTCGCCAGCAGCCAGACGATCCCGTCGGTGGCGGTCTTGCCGGAGCCGACGACCACGTAGCTGGACGGGGCGGTCCCCAGCCGTGCGAGCTCGTTGATGGGGACGACGTCGACGCCGTCGGCCACGCCGAACGGCGGTGGCGTCGTCGCGGGGACCGTGGGCGAGAGGTAGGTGGCGTCGACGACCCGACGGCGCACGGCGATCTCCGAGGCCTCGCCCGACACCAGCGACGTGACGAGGTGGGACGAGCCTCGCGAGCGATGCTCGCTCCCCCCGAGGAACCTGACGCGACCGGTGCCGGCGAAGCGGCGGCGCAGGGCGTCGTCGTAGTACGCCTGGATCTCGGGCTGATGCGCCCGCTCCTGCAGCCCGGCCTCGGGCCCGCTCTGCTGCACCGCCCCGGTGCCGAGCACCGTCGAGGCCACGCCGTAGAACACCGACGCCTGATGGAGCTGGACGAAGGGGTACGCGTCCTGCCAGTGCCCGCTCGCGGTGTGGCGACGGTCGACGAGGGTCACGTGGACGTCGGCATGATCGATGAGGGCGTCGGTGAACGCCATCCCCATCGCCCCCGCCCCCACGACGAGGTAGTCGGTCTCCAGGTGTCCGTCGATCGTGAGGCCTCCAGCCGGAAGGCGCATGCTAGGACCGCCCGATCCGCAGGCGGCGCTGGTGACCGGCGTGGGTTCGATCACGACCGCGGCGGTCGCGCCTCGGGACGGACGCGGAAGACCGGGTACCGACCCGCCACCGCGACGAACGCCTCGAGCGGGGCGCGCGGGTCCACCGGGATGTGCGGTCGTGCGCCGGGTACCTTCTGGACGTAGCGGCGGAGGATCGGCGCGCGCCGATCGATCGCGACCTCGGTCAACCGGTACCGGTGTGCGCGGCCGCGCCGCCGAAGCACGACCACCCCCTCCGCCGCGCGGACGTTGCGGACCCAGCTGCACCCCTCGCCGAGCATCGACACGAGGAACCACTCGCCGCCGACGTCTGCCATCCCGAGCGGGAACCGGCGCCGCAGCCCGGACCGGCGACCGACCACCTCGAGGGTCACCCACCGCCGCGGCAGCCAGCCGTAGGCGATGACCGCCGACCAGAACCGTGCGTACGCCCGAGCGATGCGGTCTCCCCGGCCGCCTGCGTACATCGCTCGCAGGCGCTCGTCTCCGATCGGCCAGCCCACCTCGCCTCCTCTCATCGGTTCGGACCTCGTCTCGCGCGCCTGCTCGAGCGTCGACCCGGCGTGCGGTCTCCCCGCCGCAGCCGAGGGCACCGCGAGTGGCGCTGTCGGCCCCGCGCGGATGGACGCCGCAGCGGGCTCACGGCTCGCCGGCGGGCGCTCCCTGCGTTGCGGCGAGGGCCAGGCTCGTCGTCACGACGCAGCCGGGCCCCGGGGCTCACCCCGGGGCCCGGCCTCCACCGCGGCGGGTGGATCTACGCGTTCACCAGCTCCTTCTCCTTCGCCGGTGCCACGTTGGTGGTCGCCGTCAGGAGGGGCTCCTTGGCCTCCTCCTTGCGGAAGTGCAGGAACCCGAGCAGCGTGAGCACGAAGAAGATGCCCGCCAGGATGAACGACGCGAGGGCGGCGTATCCCGCGATCGTGCCGAACACGCTGAACCCGTAGGCCTCGAGGAGCAGGCCCTGCAGCGTCGTGCCCTTGAAGAGCGTGTCCGCCGTGCTCGAGGCCGCGGTCGCGGCCGCCGAGCCCGCCGGCAGCGACATCGCCTGGCCGCTCCAGTACGAGTACGGGTGTCCCTGGCCGATCTGGTTCAGGTGGTTCCCGATGAAGTCGTCGGCGTACACCCTCGCCTGCTCGCCCGTCGTCAGCTTCTGACCCGCGTACTGCGAGACGCTCGGGATCATGGACGGCGTGATCTCGGCGAACTGGCCGGGAGCCGGCGCCTTCACGTTCACGAACGCCGACGGCGGCGGGAACGTGATCTGCTGCTTGCTGAGCTGGTTGTGCACGTTGTCGTTCGCGAAGCTCGCGCCCCACAGGAGCAGCCCGCCCGCGACCAACAGCACCACGGTGAGGGTTGCGCCGATGCAGGTTGCGAGGAAGTCGAATGTCCTTCTGCGCATCTGACGCTCCTTTCGTTCTTCTCGAACGAAGGACAGCCTCATGGCTGCGAGGGCGGATGGGTAGGGCCGAACGGCCTACCTCTGACGGACCGGTAGGGCCGAAGGTCCCGACCTGACGTCCATGGTCCTGGACGGGCTCGATCCGGGACGGGCGACCGCCAGCACGGTGGCGCACGACGAGCCGCACAGCCTTCGGCGAGGCGGCTCGCGCCGGGCCGGTGCGAGCCAGCGTCAGCGCGACAGCGGGGGGTAGCGGAGATCGAGCCCGTCGAGCACCTCGACGAGGATCGTCGACACCACCCAGTTCCTGTGCCACTTGTGGTCGGAGGGCACGACGTGCCACGGCGCGACGGCGGTCGAGGTCCGCGCCAGCATCTCCTCGAACGCGGCGGCGTACTCGTCCCACAATCGCCGCTCGGCGAAGTCCTCGGGCCGCGCCTTCCACTGCTTCTCGGGGTCGTGCTCCCGCTCCTCGAGCCGGCGACGCTGCTCGCCCTTGGACACGTGGAGGAAGAGCTTGACGAGCACGGTGCCGGCGTCCGCAAGGAGCGACTCGAACGCGTTGATGTGTGCGTACCGACCCCGCCACACCGGCTTCGGGACGAGGTCATGCACCCGGGCGACGAGCACGTCCTCGTAGTGCGACCGGTTGAAGATCGCGATCTCGCCCCGCGCAGGACAGTGCGGGTGGACCCGCCAGAGGAAGTCGTGGCCGAGCTCGCGCGCGGTCGGGGCCTTGAACGCGACGACCCGAGTGCCGAGCGGGTTGAGCCCCCGGAAGACGTGCGAGATCGTCCCGTCCTTGCCCGACGCGTCGATGCCCTGCAGCACGACGAGCACCGATCGCGTCGAGGACGCCCAGAGCCGGTCCTGGAGCGACCGGAGCGAAGCCTGCAGTGCTTCGGTCGCCGCCACGGTGTCCGATCGGCCCCCGGGGGACCCGCTGCTCGACGATGCGTCGGCGTCGCCCAGCCTCGGCTGCGTCGACGGAACGACGGCCCACCGCGCGCGAACTGGCCCGTGCATGCGAGCACCTTGGCACGCCCACGGCGACGCGACCACGACGGAGAACGGGGGTCGTCGCGCCGTCTCGGATCACACCCCGCGACCTCGGGTTACGCTGCCGCCGTGGGGCCAGCGGCTGCACGTGCGGTCGCTCGGTGAGCGTCGTGCCGCCGACATCAGGCGCGGCCCGGCAGCTGGGCAACGAGCCGGGGCAGCTCCTCAGCGCGCTCTTCTCGACCAGCCCGGACGCGATCGTCGTGGTCGACGGAGCCGGCACGATCGTGCTGTCGAGCCCGTCGGTCGCCGGGCTCTTCGGATACCACCCCGACGAGCTCATCGGAGCGTCGATCGAGACGCTCCTGCCGCTCGACCGACGCGACGTGCATCAGCAGCACGTCGCCGCGTTCCTCGCCCAGCCGCACGCTCGGGCGATGGGCGTCGGGCACGACCTCGCCGGCCGGCACCGGAGCGGCGAGACGATCCCAGTCGACATCAGCCTCGCGCCCGTCGAGGTGCGAGGTCGCCAGTACGTGGCGGCCTTCATCCGCGACGCGGCCGAGCAGCTCCGGGCGGTCAACCGCCTCCATGCGGTCAACGAGATCACCCAGCGGCTGCTGGGCGGCGCGGCGCCGGAGGAGATCTTCCCCGATGTCGCGGCCAGCGCCCGCCTGCTGAGCCGGTCGGACGCGGTGTGGATCGTGCTGCCCAACGACGAGGGGGGGCTCGAGGTCTCCTTCGTCGACGGGCCGAACACCGACCTCCTCCTCGGCGTCGCCCTCTCGCCGGAGTCGAGCAGGTCTGCGGGGGTGATCCGCAGGGGGACGTCCGAGACGCTGGAGGATCTCTCCACGACCGCCAGGGCGCTCCCCCAGTTCGCCGTCCTCGACCTCGGCCCAGGGCTCTACGCCCCGCTGGTGACCGAGGAGCGTCGCCTCGGGACGCTGGTCTTCGGACGGGTGCACGGCAGCCCGTCGTTCTCCGAGCTCGACGTCGCGTTCGCCGAGGTGTTCGCGTCGTCCATCACGACGGCGATCGTGCTCGCGGAGTCCCGGGCCGAGCTCGAGCGGCTCGGCATCGTCGCGGAGGACGAGCGGATCGCGCGGGACCTCCACGACACGGTCATCCAGCGGCTGTTCGCGCTCGGCATGTCGCTGCAGGCGACCCGTTCCGGGGTGGCGGACCCTGCGGGCGCGCAGATCGATGACGCCATCGACCGTCTCGACCAGGTCATCCTCGAGATCCGCAACACGATCTTCCGTCTTCCCGCACGAGCACGAGGCGACGAGGGGTTCAGGACGGCGGTGCTCGACTGCGTCGAGGCGAAGCACGAGCAGCTCGGCTTCGCGCCGCGGGTGGCCTTCGACGGCCCGGTGGACACCGCGGTCCCGGGCCCCGTCGCGGTGCACGTGCTGCTCGTCCTCGAGGAGGCGCTCTCCAACGTCGCGCGGCACGCGGGCGCCTCGTTCGCCGAGGCGGTCGTCTCGGTCCGCGACGGCAACCTGGAGGTCCTCGTCATGGACGACGGCCGGGGCATCGACGCCGCCCCCACGGCGGGCAGCGGGCTCCGGAACATCACGGACCGGGCCCGCGAGCTCGGGGGCGACGTCAGCTTCCGCACGCGCGAGCCGCGCGGCACGATCGTGGAGTGGCGCGTCCCCCTCTGAGCTGCCGGCGGCCGTGCACCGGCCGTTCGGCCCTACCCCTGCGGCCGCGCGACCGGCACGCTGCACCGATGGCACCGGTGGTCGCCCCGACGACAGATCGGCCGACCGAGCGACCGGGGGCTCGGGGCACCCGGGTGCTGCTCGCCGACGGACGGTCCGTCGAGCTCCGGCCGATCCTGCCTGACGACGAGCCGCGCCTCGAACGGTTCCACGAGGGTCTGTCCGACGCCACCGTGCGCAACCGGTTCTTCACCGTTCACCCGCACCTCACCCCGCTCGAGGCGCACCGCCTCACCCACGTCGACCGGCGTCTGCGCGACGCGGTCGTGGCGCTCGACGGGAGGACGATCGTGGGCGTCGGACGCTACGAGCCGACGGAGCTGCGCGGCGTCGCCGAGCTCGGTCTCGTCGTCGCCGACTCCTTCCAGGGGGTCGGGCTGGGCTGTGCCCTGCTGCGGGCGGTGGCCCGGATGGCGGCGGACCGGGGGTACGGCTCGCTCGTCGCCACCGTCCTCTCGACCAACCGTCGGATGCTCGGGGTGCTCGTCCGCTGTGGGCTCCCCCGGGCCGTGACCAGCACCGGGGGCTGCACGAGGGTGGTGCTTCGCCTCGACGAGGGGGCGGGAGCGGTCACCCGCTCGGGCTGACGCCGGGCGGGCGACGGCTCGACTGCGCGCGAACCGCGAAGACCGCCGCCTCGGTCCGTCGCTTCATGTCCAGCTTCATGAGCACGTTCGAGACGTAGTTCTTCACCGTCTTCTCCGCCAGGAACAGCTCGGTCGCGATGTCACGGTTGGTCTTGCCCTCCGCGATGAGGTCGAGGATCCGACGCTCCTGGGGGGAGAGCCTCGCGAGCCTGGGGTCCTCGGCGTCCGACAGCCGCTCACGCGCGCGCGCGACGAGGGCGGGGTCGAGGAGCGACTCGCCGCCGGCGACCCGGCGAACCGAGCCGACCAGGTCGCCACCTCGGATCTGCTTCAGCACGTAGCCGGACGCACCGGCGAGGACGGCGCCGAGGAACGCCTCGTCGTCGGCGAAGGAGGTGAGCATGATGCAGCGGATCTCGGGGTGACGCGTGCGGATCTCGCGGCACACCTCGATGCCGTCCCCGTCGGGGAGCCGGACGTCGAGCAGCGCGACATCCGGTCGGGTGGCCGGGATCCTCGCGAGCGCCTCGGCGGCGGTCGCGGCCTCCCCCACCACCACCAGGTCCTCCTCGACACCGAGCAGGTCGGCGACCCCGCGCCGCACGACCTCGTGGTCGTCCAGCAGGAAGACCCGGACGGGGATGGGGCCGGGGTCGGGATGCGTCAACCGACCCCCGACCGTGCACCTCGCGTGCTGGCTGGCGCGCGAGCGAGGGTCGTTCCCGTCACAGGTGGCTCGACCACTCCGGCACCCGTCTCGGTCGTCCGCACGCAGGGACCTTCTCCCCTGTCCGGGTCGCGACCCGATCCGTACGGTGCCGGAACCGCCACGAACGGGAGGTTAGAACCGTGAAGGCAGTCACCTACCACGAGCCCGGCGCGATCTCCCTCGACGAGGTCGCCGCGCCAGGGTTGCTCGCCGACACCGACGCGATCGTGCGCGTCGACACCGTGACGATCTGCGGCACGGACCTGCACATCTGGAAGGGGGACCTCCCGGAGGTCGAGTGCGGGCGGATCCTCGGCCACGAGGCCGTCGGGACGGTCGAGGCCGTCGGCCCCGGCGTCAAGGTCGTCGGACCAGGAGACCGGGTCCTCGTCTCGTGCATCACCTCCTGCGGCAGGTGCGCGTACTGCCGCCAGGGCCACTTCGGCCTCTGCACCGGCGGCGGTGGCTGGATCCTCGGTCACACGATCGACGGCACGCAGGCCGAGCTCGTGCGGGTCCCGTTCGCCGACACCTCCACCTACGTCCTGCCTCCCGCGATGCCCGACGAGGCCGCGGTCATGCTCGCAGACCTGCTCCCGACCGGGTACGAGGTCGGTGTGCTGAACGGCCAGGTCTCGCCCGGCTCGTCCGTGGCGGTCGTGGGGTCGGGACCGATCGGCCTCAGCGCCATCCTCGGCGCGCGCCTCTTCTCGCCGAGCCTCGTGATCGCGATCGACCTGGCCGACAGCCGGCTCGAGGCGGCGAAGGGCTTCGGGGCTGATGTGATCGTCAACAACGGCACCGTCGACCCCGTCGACGCCGTGCTCGGCGCGACAGACGGCGAGGGCGTCGACGTCGCGATCGAGGCGGTCGGCGTCCCGTCGACCTTCGAGCTCGCGACGAGGCTCGTCCGCCCCGGCGGCCGCGTCGCCAACGTCGGCGTGCACGGGAGAGCTGCGACGCTCCACCTCGAGGACCTGTGGCCGAGGGACGTCACGATCACGACCGGGCTCGTCGACACCTCCGCGACGCCTACCCTGCTCCGGCTCGTCACCGCCGAGGTCATCGACGCGGCGAGGTTCGTGACGCACCGCTACGAGTTCGATGAGCTGATGACCGCGTACGACGTCTTCCACCGTGCCGGCGAGACGCACGCGTTGAAGGTCGTCCTCTCCCGGTAGTCGCGGGCGGCCACCGTCGGGTCGCGGCCGATCGCTGTCCGGCACCAGCGCGTCCGCCGGCGTCACACCGGGCGCCACCACTCACCGGCACCGGGGACCGACCCCAGCAGCGCGGGGGACACGAGCGCCTCGTCGGTGCGGACGCCCGGGACGATGGTCGCGTGGATCGAGCCATTGGCCGACACCAAGGCGAGCGGCCACCAGAGCGCCCCCACGTACGCGGCCGCGCGCGCCTCGCCGTCCCACTGGTAGATGCCCCGGTACACGCCGTTCTGGTCGTGGTCGAGCCAGCGCTTCGAGACGAACCCGGGGAACCCCGCGAACAGCAGCGTGTTGCACACGCTCTCGACGCGGAACGTCGCGTGCTCCCACTCCCGACGGACGCCACGGAGCCGGAAGCTGACCACGAGCAGCGTCGGCTCCCTCGGGGCCTGGTGGTCGCTGACGGTGACCCTGTAGACGCGGGCGGTCGAGCCGTCGGCGAAGCGCAGCTCCCTCCCCACCCCGGCGGGCGGCTGGTGCAGGTCCCGGCGGGCGACCCGCCACACGAAGCGAGC
>Ga0306920_100001263_pt1 | contig 31324 bp, 31 predicted proteins | sample flu12Cox44000170_FD_204666 | JGI IMG/M metagenome (GOLD analysis project Ga0306920, IMG submission 204666) | Lab enrichment of tropical soil microbial communities from Luquillo Experimental Forest, Puerto Rico - flux4day.12C.oxic.44.000.170 (v2)... | ecosystem: Environmental > Terrestrial >...
GATATCGATTCTCGTCATCGTCATCATCGCCTCGAAAACACGTTTTGCCTCGGCGCCGCCAGCCGCAAGCGCCTCGGTAAGTGCGCGTGGCGTGATCTGCCAGGAGAGGCCCCAGCGGTCTTGCACCAACCGCATTGGCTCTCCTTGCCGCCATTCCCGATGATCGCATTCCAGTAGCGGTCCGTCTCCTCCTGATTGTCCGTTGCGATCTGGAAGGAAAATGCCTCACTGTGGCTGAACACCGGGCCGCCATTGAGCCCAAGACAGGGAATGCCCAGAACGGTGAATTCCACCGTCAGCACATCGCCTTCCTTGCCGCCCGGATAGTCTCCGGGCGCATGGTGAACAGCGGTCACCTTACTATCCGGAAAGGTAGCGGCGTAAAAGCGCGCCGCCTCCTGCGCGTCCTTGTCGAACCAGAGGCAGATCGTGTTCCGTGGCTTCATGTTCTAGTGCTCCATGTGCTCGAATCGGAGCAAACGCCGGCGGTTTACGACGGTCCGCGTCCGGACCACCAACGCATCCGCTGAGTTGCTGCGACCGACGTTTCAACGGGGTCGCCACCCGTCCTACTCTTCAGAATGATATCAATGTTGGGGTGATCGAGAGAGGCCAGGACCTTGGCTTCGCGCTGGAATCGCGCTATGCGCTCAGCGTCTCGCACGAACGCTTCGGGGAGGAACTTTAATCGCTACGTCACGGCCGAGTTTTGGATCGCGGGCAGGGTAAACCTCACCATTCCGTCCGCACCGATCGCTGACACAATTTGGTAGTTCCTCGCTCCCCACGACGCCCTAGGACGGGGGCTGGGCCGGCGTCCCAGGGCTGGTAGGGCTGGAGCGACCATCTAGCAACCGTACGGTCGATTCAACGGTCTTGTGGGTTGCAGCTCCGTAGGCTTCTTGGGCTTCCGGGGCTTCTTGGGTTTCTGGAGCCTCTTGCTGGTCTTGTTGGCCGCCACTAACTTCTCTTTCTAACCTCCACCAAGTTTAGTCAGAGGCTTTACGGTGCTGAGCTTCTTCGCCGGGGTCAGCTTCTTGCCGCGCGGGGCTGCTTTCGTCTTCTTGTTCATTTCGCATTCCTTTCAGTTGAAGTGAGTAACCACCGCCACTCTCTTGCAATGCACGCCAGAGACCATTTCCGAATCGCCCGCGCGATTGCATAAAACTCCCATCAGATCTATAAGATACGCGTCTCGCCCTCGACGACGCGCTTTCCTCGGACGAGCTAATTTCGTTGAATTAGTCATCATCTGTTTAATATTTCAACAGAATATTTCAACTGCCGATGTCAGGGATGCATTCCCCGATCTGTGTAGGCTGTGCCGATAGGCCAGTAATCCGCGTCGATCTGATCGCTACCAAGCAAACGCGGCAAAACGAGTTCAGGGCGGAAACAGAAGATCGACTGGAATGCGAGAATCTTGGCTTCGCACTGCAATCGCACCATATGTTCGGAGTCGCCCGCGAATTCCCGCGGCAGAACCCTGATGGGTACATCGCGCCCAAGTTTGGGGTCACGGGCACGATACACCTCGCCCATCCCGCGCGCACCAATAGCTGACACGATTTCGTAGGGGCCCAAGTGGGTTCCGGACTGGCTGGCCATAGGCCCTATCCCTGCTACTTCGAATCCGCGTAGTATATACGACGTGTGTTACTGAAAAGGTGATTTATCTGCAGGGAGACAATGAGACGGATGCTGAGGTTGACTGCTGTTGTGGTTATGTCTCTCGCCGCCACGGGCGTGTTGCTGGCTCAGGGCAATCCATTCGTCGGCACATGGAAATTGAACCTAGCGAAGTCAAAGTACTCTGGCCAGCAACCACCCAAGAGCGAAACCCGAACTGTAGTGGCTCAAGGTGACGGCCTAAAGATCACTTACGAGGGAATTGCCGCAGATGGCAGTACGATCTCGCGCGGTTTCACGACCAATCTTGACGGCCAGGACGTCCCATATACTGGCATGGTGTCAACTGGGGCAGACACCATAGCCGTCAAGCGTGTAGACACGAACACGACCACAGCAATGTCAAGGAGAGCAGGCAAAACGCTCTACATGACGACTACCGTCGTGTCCCGGGACGGAAGAGTCACAACTCAGACGATAAAAGGAACGAATGCTCAAGGCCAGCCGATAAGCATTACAGCGGTCTGGGACAAGCAGCCCAAAGGTTGGGGTGATATAGTCGATCCTCCAATCTGGAAGCAGCCCAACACTCACTAAACTCGAAGATTGGTAACGAGCGGCGCGAAAGCCTCTTACAGCGTTCAAAAAACCTCTCGGGAACGGCTCGGGGCCATCTGATACAGCATTCCGACTCCAACCCCAACTCCTTCGAGATTTTCGTCCAGCCAAGCCACGTTCTCAGCGAAGCATCAAGGATAGATAGCGCGATACAGGGGAATACCTAACAGCGCATTACAGTCGAACACCCATGAACGCCCGGGGGGTTGCTGCACTGCATCCATCTCCGCGCGCTTTAAGGGCAGGGTGGGTCACTCTCGGACGCAACCGGACAGCATCTCACTGCATCGCATTGGTTAGTTCCTCTTTCCTGCGCTGGTCGCAGACGCCAGCGTGCCCACCTCTGAGGGACTAATATTGAATTCGAGGAAGGCATGTCAGCAAACACCCGTCGACACGCCATTGGAGTTCTGATCGTACTCGCGACCATCCTGCTCGTGGCCGCTGCGTGGAAACCCCCGTCTAACGGCGCTTAGTTCGTTCAATCTAGCCTCCCCAGCTCTATGGAAGGATTCATGTCCAAGCAAGATTTCGTCCGGCCCCAAGCCATTCTCGATAATTGGTCCCAGCACCCGTGGACGAATGGCCTGCAGGTGGAGCGCCTGCAGGACATGGAAAAGCTCGAAGTCCGAACCCGCAATAGTCTCTAAGATTACGATCATTGATGGCCTAAGCGGTGAAATCCTTGTTCGGGGCGGTCCATTCTTTCCGGAATTGACTCCGGCGAATCTGCAAGGAGCTACGCTCGGAGGTTCTATCTGCAAATTGCGGGGAATATACGAGGGCTTCCTAATGGAGATCAACGTGAATGGCCAGCGGCTTGTGACCACCCCGGTAGAATCTATCGAAGTCTCGCGTAGCTTTGAAAGGCAGCCTGCTTGGGCAGTTTGATCGAACAGGACTGGATGAGCATGGGTCCCCGCGTGCCGGAATACGGACACCATATAACGGAAGAGTACTGAGGATTCACCACTTTCGAAAGTACCACAAAGGGCAGCTCTAGCATTCTCTTGAACAAACTCTTTAGGGAATAGAACTATATGGGCGTATCTCGGTGGTCAGAGGGCCAAATGCTGGAATTGCGCTGGCCTCGTACTCGTGAACGTCGAATACCTTGTGCAACATGGTTGCCTTGAACAAGTCCTGCACTTGCGGATTCCTGTTTACAATCTTGAACTGGCCGCCACGCCTTTGAAGGGTGGTATACGTCCTAACCAGCTCGCCAAGCCCCGCGCTGTCGATGTATTCCACCCCACGCAGGTTCAAGAGGACGTGTTTGCGTCCCTTTTCCAATAGGCTGGAGACCACCTCGCGAAGCATGGCGCTGTTTGAACCAGACGTAATGCCTCCCCACACATCCACGACCGAAATCCCGCCGATCTGTCGCACTGCGGTTTGCATTTTTTCGGTAGCTCGCCATGGTGAGCTGAGGCCCATGCGATCTAGAATTCCGGCTGCGTCTTCGGCGACTTCTTGCGAATCGGTCCGTACCAGAATGAGAGAGCGACCTTCCTTCAAGACTTCTCCGAGGAATGCCAGGTCTTCTGGAGATTTCTCGTTGGGAGTCGGTCGAGGACTATCCATCGCGCGCTCTAGCGATGGATTCGGCGAGGCTGACAGCGCTTTTCCCGCCGCGGCCCCGGCTAATCCGAGTGCAGCCGCCGCACCAACGCCCAGCGCGAACACCTGACCAATTCCCGGAATCGAAAACAGCGTCGCGGCCGCCACTCCTGCCGTCACGCCGGCGCCGCTGCCAACAATACCTCCGACAAAAGCACCGAGAGACTTCCGGAGCGTCATAACCTCCCTTTCAGAACGAGTCAGAAAAACAATCGAGTCTTGCGGGACGCCCTTGTGTAGCAGCTCCTTTACGCTTTCTTCCGCTCGTTCACGGGAAGCGAAAACACCCATTACGGTTTCCATCGGTTTCTCCTGCGAACGCTGGGGCTGACGGCCCGCTCCGCCGCACTGATCGCGGCGAGGATTTCGTAGCTGCCGAGTTTTGTGCCGACGCAATCACTATTTCTTTCCCGTCGGCACGAGGCGCTTCAACTCTTCGGTCCAGTTCAACACGACGTTGATCTGCGTAGGCGCGGCTTGCCCCGTGGGAACTGGAAGGAGAAAGCGCTTGCCGTCGGCAGTTACGCCCCACTGCCATGGCCTGGAACCGAGCTTCGAATCGCGGGCGCGGTAAACCTCCCCCATTCCGCCTGCGCCGATAGCTGACACGATTTCATAGGGGCCGATGTGGTTGCCGGACTGGATGGCCATAGGTCCCCGCCTGGAATCCGCACACTATATAACGGAAGAGTACCTACGATTCATTACTTTTCGGGAGTGCTGCGGCAATGATGCTTTCGATCACCTCAGTCTTGGACTGCGCATAAGCATTCATGTCCGGCCACTCTTTGGCGGCGAGTTCACGTTTGACCTGCTCGTATCGCCTTCTGTCCTCGGCATTCGTGCGCAGGCGGTCTCGGAAAGCCAGATTTCGCTGAATCTCCGGACAACCGGCGGAGTAGATATGGATATGAACGTCCTTGTCTCGGGTCCGGAACATGCGGTGCTGATTCCAATCGGGCTCCCGTACACGCAGGACGTAACCTGCTCCTTCCAATTGGGGCAAATAAGCGGACTCATTCGCAGAACTTGGGACTACAACAAGAATGTCAATGATGGGCTTAGCCCCAAGACCAGGCACAGAGGTTGACCCAATATGCTCGATGCGCAGGACAGAACCACCAATCGCTCCGGCGATGATCTTCGCGTGCCTTTCAAACTTATTCGGCCAACCGGAGTCATATTCAGCAATTCTAATGTCGCTTTTTTCGAAACCCCCGATCAGCCCAGTTTCCAATCGCTGATTTGTCATAACATCCAGCTTTGAGCCTTACACGAAATCTGCGGTATTTTCGACCAAGTACATTGTACGGGCCACAGCGTCCCGTACCGCCGTACTACTCCCTGCGAAGAGCCGGCGGCTAGCTCCTTCCATCTGATTAACGCACTGCTTTGAAAATAGCCAGAACGTGCGATGAAAATGAAAGGTTTAGAATGCCAGGCTATTTTCATGCTCGGTCGAGCGCCTAGGGGCGCATGAAGTCTTACCGTCCATCAACCGGGGACTAGCCGAAACATTTCCGATTTGGGACTTACCGGGCACTAATGAGAGGAACGTGTGGATCCCTTGCCGTACAGCTTTTATCCGCCCCAATTCCATTGCCTAAGGGATCGCGGAGAATCGTCGTTCATGGACTAAATATAGCAGTGGCCTGGCTCAATCGTACGTTGCGCGAAGTGCGCCTGACAGCAAGCTGCGTAAACGTACCTCCTAGGAGACGCTCATGATTCCTTCTTCTCCGTTGATCCAGGCAGTATCTGCGCTGGTGATTTTTGTCATTGGCTATCTCGCGCTTCTACTGTCTACAGTGGCATGTCTCGGTATAGTTATCGTGTCTTACAAGGGTGTTCGTATTCTAGCCTCCTACGTGACGGGCATGATGAGACGAGCGTGGTCGGCTCGAGGTAACGTCGCGCTTGTGAGTCATCACATCGCGAGACCCAGTCGGTAGGATAGTCGGAGTGATCGACGGAAAGTCCTGCGCTGCCGTCAAAGCTACGCAGCTCTTCACAACCTCGTCACCTCTGCAAAGTGCCCCTGAACCCGCTGATTCCCGCGATGCAAAATGCCACCACGGAAAAGAAACGACAAATAGAACCTGTTTCACCCATAGCGCGTCCAGTGGCATAAAAGGTCGTACCATGCGGCATTTGCTAGACTTGCTATCTCATCGTGGATCAGCGTGAGCTTTCCGGTGATGCCTTGATTGCCTTCGCGTTGGTGGTTGCGGCAAGCCTCTTAGCAATGAGTATCTATGCCAAATTGCGTCCTCCAGACGCCTCGCCATGGCGTACTCTCTCTCAGGCGAGGCATTCGCCTTGGCGCAGCATGTTCGGTGGCGATTCTGTTGTTATACGTGGCCATGCTGTACGTACCGCCCGTACTTCCTTCGCTAGTCTTGGCGCGTGTGCTTTCGTCGGCAATATTCTGAACTTGGTTTCCCTAGTATTTTGCTTGCGCGCAACTAACGGACAAAGCCTCTTCGCGGGAGTTTTGGTTTTGTTCAATCAATTGCTATGGATAATGTATGCCCTCCGAGCCTTGACCGTGGAGTTTTGAAAAAGGCGGTCACGCGTTTTCCTGCGGAACGCCAGAAAGACAAAAAGAGTGAATGGGTGACTTATGCCGAGAGAAGAAAATGACGCTTGTCTGAAATGCAAGGGTAAAGGGATAGTCGGTTCTACGTAAGCCGAGGCCAAGGTGGTCGAGAATCGCCGTCGGGTTCCTCGGAATTGTCCTCAACCGTTGGAGTAAGGGTAAGGCGCGCTGCGGCTGCGTCCTCCTCACGGACCAGAACTTGAAAGCCCGCGCCGGACCACGCAATGTGTTCGCGCATTCCGCCGACAGTGTCAGCCGAAGTCATTGCTCGAATACCAGCAGCTTCCAGCGCGCCCTTAGCCAATTCCGCCTCGGCGCGGCTGCCGAACGATTTGATGACGACGAGCTGGGCCTGGTCCATAGTGCTATTGTAGGCTTCCGGGAAGCTTTCTACTTAATCAACTTCGGATTTATAATCTCGTTTCATGTCGGAGCGCAATCCATTGTCAGGTATCGCCCCAAGGGTTATCCATCGGACAGACAGGGACGAGACGACGGTCGCCCAGCAGATCGAGAAGATCGTGGGCGAAGTTGCACTCGATGCCTACGTCAAGTCGCAGGTGTCGGCACCCGAGGTCGTGAAGCGCATCACTGAATTGGAGAACTCGCTGCAGCGTCTCGCCAACGCGGTCTTTGCTTCAAATGAAGCTGATAAGTATCCAGAATTGCGTGCTGCAGCCGAGGAAGCCAGGCTGATCCTCAAGAATCGCCTCGAAGTAGATAACACAGACCATTCCAAACATCGGATCCAAACCGAATTGGGAGCATTTAAGGACGAATTACGATTGATCAAGGACTAGCTCACGCTTCTCTTCGTCCCAGAAAATGGTGGTTCGAAGAATTTGGGCGTCTCAGGCTCCGCGATGGAAAGTCTGTTCTCCGAAATTGCGTCCATTGCTTCAGGCCGTCTATCTCCAAGTTTTCTCCGAGCCACTAAACGAGGCGGAATTCAAGAGCGCCCGACGAACTGCTTACTAAAGAAGTTGCTTGTGAATCAACGTCCTGTTTTGTTCTCGGCGGGGTCTGGGCCAGTATAATTCTCCGCCAACGCTCGGAAGTTGAAGGCGGAGGACTTGTCCCTCAAACACTTGGTGCTTCTTCCCGGCCTCGATGGAACCGGAGAGCTGTTTGGCGATTTCATCGCTGCGCTGCCGCAGTCGTTGATCGCCATCCCAGTTGCATATCCAGCGGACAGAGTCTTGTCGTACATCAAATTGCTTGAATTTGTGGGCGCAGCCATCCCTCAGTCCGACCCGTTCGTGCTCTTGGCTGAATCGTTCTCAACGCCATTGGCGATCAGTACGCCGCTAAGAGACCCCCGAATCTGGCAGCGGTGGTTCTATGTGCTGGTTTCGCAAGCAATCCTATTGCGCATTGGTCGGGCCTAACAGGAACGATCAAATCGGCAGTTCCGATAATACTTTTCAGCAAAGACCGGTCCTTTAAGCTGCCCTGAATTAGACCTAAGCAGGACGGGGTTTTCTTTGAATCGATGCCCGCGAGCGGATTGGCCTTTTTAAACTCTGCGAAATTGGCCTCGAGCTAGGTGTTGCGTCGAACCATTGAAACCACCCAACTAACCAGTCATTGGACGAGGCGCTAGGAACTCGCGTCCAGAGTAGGGTAGTGTTTCAGTTTTACAAACCGCATTACCGCATTTGCTAGGGAGGTCCATTGATGAAACTGAGCCCGCGATTTGGATTTGCCGCGTTTCTTTGTCTGTCCTGCGTGTCAGGAGGGAGTGTTAGCACTCAGATAATAAGCTCAGCAGTGAAAGGGCCTGCTGCGAACGCAGCGCCCATCAATTACCCAATACAAGAAGGGTTTGTAGATGCGCGTGGAGTGTTGATCTACTACATGATCGTTGGTCGTGGTGCGCCGCTGCTGATCGTTCATGGAGGTCCCGGTGCTTCGCACGACTATTTCCTGCCTTATTTGCTGCCTCTGGCGCGTCAGAACCGGGTGATTTTCATCGACGAGCGCGGATCAGGAAAATCCGAAAAACTCGAGGATCCGAAGGGCTACACAGTCGAGAATATGGTTGAAGACATAGAGGCAGTGCGACAAGGCCTAGCACTTGGAAAAATCAACCTGCTGGGGCATTCGTACGGAGGCGTGCTTGCGCAAGCTTACGCGTTAAAATATCCGAACAACCTCACCCACTTGATCCTCGCAAGCACTTTTCCAAGCACAAAGCAAATGAACGAGATATTCGTCCGGATGAAAGAGAAAATGTCTCCGGATTTACGTGAGCGGATTGACGCTATGGAGAAAAAGGGGCTTTTTGGCCAAGGGCCAGACTACCGAAAGAACCGCTATACGGACGAATACATGATCGCGGCCTGGGGTGAGGGATATTTTCCATATGTGTACCGCAATCGGCCGGATCCAAACAACGATCCGGTGCAGAACGGAGTAATGTCCTGGGATCTTTACCGCGAAATGTGGGGCTCCGATGGCGAGTTTGTGATCGATGGAAACCTGAAATCAGTGGAATATGTCGACCTCCTGCCGAAGATTCACGTCCCCACGCTGATCCTCGTGGGTGATCATGACGAGTGCGATCCATTGCTTTCGGAGGAAATGCACGAGAAGATTTCGGGTTCGCAGATTGTGATCTTCCCGCAGAGCGGGCACATGACGTTTGTGGATCAACCGACCTTATTCATTCGCGTGGTCGACGCATTTCTGCACGCGGCACCGGATGTCACTGGGCGTGCCCCCTCTAGTAATTAAACACCAAACTCAAGGTGCAGTTCGTCGGAGGGGATACTGAGAACGACAGCTCGTCACGTTCAGGCTTAGTCAGCTTCTTATCGTTCTCGAGCAACTCGTGAACGGTCTCGATGCGGTCTTTCATCCACGGATACGGCTGCCCGCATTTGTGGCAGAACTGTGGTCGCGGGTAATAAGCTGACTTGTATACTTTATTCCACGGATCGGTTCGCCGCAGTGGGTGCAGTCTTGAAGGCAAGCCGATCCACATTTACTATAGTGTTCTTCGGATTCGTCTGAAGTACGGCTGGCCAACATTCACGGACGGCAGCCTCGGGAATCGTAATCGACTGGCTGACTTTCAGGCTAGTTAGGGATGTACAAGTCCCGACATCTTCTTTGTTTCAGTACTGAACTTGTCTGGTTTCCTCTCAACCGACTTTAGCGCATCCACCAGCTGTTTCCTTTCGGCACAAGCCTGCCGGAGCATACATCATCTTTACAGGAACTAGGCCATTCGCTAGAGTCGCCGGTCAGTAAGCTGTCGATTTAACGCTGGAGCGAACCTATGGACTCTCGCAGCTCAAAATCGCCCCAATCCAGAAGTCTCTTGGAAGTCAGCCGTCGCGGTTTCCTCAAACAATCGTCTCTCCTCATCGCTGCTTCGACCTTGGGGCCAAAGGTCACAGCCGCCCCACAAGAAACGCCGCCCGCGGCGCGTCCAGCCGCGGGCCTGGCAGCCAGCACGGATGGCCAACTGTTCTGGGAAGTAGAAACGACCAGCGGCAACGTACAGGGGATTGCCAATACGGGCATCAAAGAGTTCAAAGGAATTCCCTACGGTGCTCCGACTGGTGGCAAGAATCGATTCATGCCGCCGAAGAAGCCTTCCTCATGGACGGGTGTACGCGAGTGCTTCGGGCACGGGCCGATTTCCCCGCAAACCCTTGCCGATTTACGCAGCGACTACGGCATGATGATCCAATGGGACCACCACGTCGGCGGCATGGCCGAAGACTGCCTGACGCTAAATGTGTGGACTCCCGGAATCAATGACGGCCAAAAGCGAGCTGTGCTGGTCTCATTTCATGGCGGCGGGTTTACGACCGGTTCAGGCAACTCGCCCGGGTACGACGGCGCACAATTGGCCAGATTTGGAAACGTCGTCGTGGTGACCGTGAACCACCGTCTTGCAAGCCTTGGGTATTTGCATCTGGCGGACTTGGGCGCGCCGCCTGAGTTCGCACAGGCGGGCGTCGCAGGAATCATGGACTTGGTCGCTTCACTGGAATGGGTCAGGGACAACATTGAACGATTCGGGGGTGACCCTCAGAAGGTGATGATTTTTGGACAGTCAGGCGGCGGCGCCAAAACCACTACGATTCTTGCCACGCCGTCGGCAAAGGGTCTGTTCCGTTGCGCAGGCGTGCAGAGCGGCTCGGCGCTGCGCCTCAGCACACGTGAGCAGGCCACCAAGCGAGCAGAGGCATTGTTGGCCAGGCTTGGGATCACGAAGAACAACATCGGGGACCTGCAGAAGATATCGTGGCGGCAGATCTTGGAGGCCCAGAGCTCGCTGGAACCAGCGTTGGCGGGATTTGCTCCGGTGATCGACGGCAATGTGCTTCCCCATCATCCGTTCGATCCTGTGGCGCCGCCGGAGTCGGCCGAGGTGCCCGTAATCATCTCCACGACTCTGGAAGACGCTGCCCTACGACTGACGAACTTCGATCTGGACGATGCTGGGCTGAAGGCTCTGCTGAACCAACGCTTTAAGGGCAAGGCCGATGAAATCTACGGCTCGTACCACAACGTTGCGGGCAATTCGAACAAGCCGCCCTACCTCATTCAGGCCCAGGTTTTTACCGATAGCGGAGGTCGGCGCAACGCCATCACGCAAGGCGAGCGCAAAGCCGCTTTAGGCAAGGCTCCGGCGTACATGTATCTGTGGGCCTATGCGAGTCCAGGGTTTGGAGGGAAGTTCGGCGCCGTTCACGGCACCGATGTTTCGGCGTCATTCAATAATTACCAGGACGGAATCGGCGGAGCCGGCTCGCCTCAGCAGCGCGCTTTGTGGACCCAATTCGCCTCTACCTGGGTCGTCTTCGCGAAGACCGGCGATCCGAACAATCCGGCGATCCCGAAATGGCCAGCTTACGATGCAACAACCCGGGCAACGATGATCTTTGATAACGATACGCGAGTCGAGAGTGATCCTCGTAGCGAAATCAGGAAGCTCTGGGAACAAATGCCCATGGACTAACGAAGTTCTTGTACGGCGGCGAGCGGGACGTATCAGTTGGCCCAGCCAAGTTAAGCATGTCCGCGACTTCAAGAATCGCGTTCCATCGCGCGTTTAGGATGAAATCCATACGTGCGTCCGCGGGACGAAAGGCTATTTGCCGTCGACGGAAAAGGCGAGCAGCACATTGCCCGGGAGACCGCCCCAGCCCCCATAACCCGAATTGACATAAAGCATTCCGCCGACAATCACGGCGCCGGGGCCGTCCATTGATCCACCGCTGGCGGTGAGTCCGTTGACCGTGTTGTACTCCTGAGCGGTGTTGAAATCCCAGATGACTGTGCCATCGGCCGTAGAGTACGCACGAAGGTGGGCGTCCACGGAGCCGGAGAATACTACGCCGGGAATAACGCTGATCGCAGCTGACTGCGCGGGGCTGCAGTTTAGGCGATCACCACACGACGGCGGCGCCGCGGCCCACACTTTCCTGCCCGAGGCGATGTCAATTGCAACGAGGCCGCCGCCGGCCTTTGGATCGACGAGCAGCTTTTGCCCGGTCGCGAATTCCTTTCGCAAGAATCCGATGTCAGAGACGGCAGCATACATATTCGTGCTGTCCGTCGCCGATCCCCACTGAATTCCGCCAAGCGTGCCTGCGTGCTCACTTGCGCGGACCTCCCAGAGAACGGCGCCCTTGCGATCAGGATCCAGAGCATGGGCGAGTCCCGACTTTTGACTGACCAGAAGAGCCCGCTTGCCGTTCGCGAGTTTCACGAGAATCGGCGACGCGCCAATATCCCAGTCCGGCCCGGCGTTTTCGGGGCAACTGGCTTTCGACGGTCCCTTTTCGCAGGCCATATTGAAGGCGTCGCCCTGCGTCAACTGCTTCACCCAGACGATCTTGCCAGTCTCCATATCGAATGCGATTACGGAATCGCTGGTATCGGTGGCCGGAGGCGAGAAGTTGTCGCCCGTGCCGGCGTAAACGAGTTTCTTCTCGACGTCGATCGTTGGAGCGGACCAAATGCTGGCGCCGGAGGGCCCCCACATCTGCGTTCCGGCGGAGTTCGTGCTGATCGGATGCGGTTCTTCGGGGATCGTGTACGTTTTCCAGATCTGTTTGCCGGTCGCGGCATCAAGAGCGACCAGCGCACCGCGAGCTGAGCAGCATTGATATTTGGGATCCATCGCCGGAGCTTCCTCGCCGGCGGTTACTGGAACAAAGACACGGCCATCGAAATACCCGAACGCGCCCACGATTGCAGCGTGAGGATGGCTATCGACCCGGACCTTCCATAGCAGTTCGCCCGTGGAAGCGTCGACAGCGTAGGCATTAGCACGCCGATCCCCGAAAAACGCCGCATAGTGTTTCAAAGCACCCGGAATCGCCGCGATGACTACGGCTCCACGCGAGGGAGCATCGGGAGCGAAGGACCAGTAGATGCAGCCGGTCTCTGCGTCGAGGGAATATATAGTGCGATTTGCACTGGACACAAAGAGTCGTCCGCCGACAACGGAGGGTTGCCCATTCGCGGTAAAGGTATTCGGAAACGCAAAGGCCCACTTCAATTTCAGGCGCGGGACTTGGCTGGCTATCAGGCCAGCCTGACTAGCGGGTTGGAGGCGCGTGTTGCTGAGATCGACGCCCCAGCCATTCCACGCAGGACCTGAAGGCTCAAATGGCGCCTTCGCGACCGGGCACATCTCTGCGTTCGAGGAGGCTGCCGCCTCGCCAATTTTCTTGCCGGTCAAGAATTCGGCGATCGTGCGCCGATCGACATTGGTGAGCAAGGCGCCTTGTTGCTTCATGGTTCCCGAGTTGAGGGCGCGGACGACGTCTTCGGGCGACATCGCGCGCAGAGACTCCGGAGCGGGCGCACGTGTCTGAGCCGAATTGTCATGGCAGGCTGCGCAGCGGCTCCTGTAAATTGCGGCGCCATCAGCCTGTGCGAGCGCGACCGTCGAAAATGCAGTGATGAGCGCCGCCACGAAAGCGACCCGGCACACGCCTCCGAACAAATATGAATTCACGATCGCCCTTTCTTGTGACAATGTCCACGCGCTGCCTGTTTCGAGGAACGCAGCGCGAACAATATAGCGTCCGACACGCGAGGGCGCTAGGGGCTCGCGCGCGTCACGCTTGGTAGGAAATGTTGCCGCCCACCACGGTGCGGACGATCTGAACATCCTTGATCTTGCTCTGATCTATGGTGTGAATATCGTCCGCAAGCACAACGAAATCGGCCAGCTTGCCCGGCGATATCGACCCCTTCAGATTTTCCTCGTGTGAGTTATAGGCGCCGTTCAGGGTGTTTACGCGGACGGCTTCCTCCACAGTGATCCGCTGATTGGCTCCCCACGTCTCGCCATTCCAACCCGTGCGCGTGACCATTCCCTGAATTCCCATGCGCGGATCGAACGGCCCGGGGCCGAAATCCGAGCCCGCAGCCACGTGAATGCCGTTGTCGAGGAATGTCCGAAACGCCATGCAGCGCTTCATCATCTCTTCGCCATAGAAGTGGAACTTGTCCGCGTTGTAATACGCATACGAGGTAAACGGCGCGGGAACGGCGCCGAGCACCCTGATGCGGCGAACCAGATCGTCGTTGATGAGCGTGCAATGCGTGATCTTGGGCCGCGCGTCGGTACGCTGGAAGCGCTGCTGCGCGCGCTCCACGGCGGTGAGCATCATGTCGATGGCCACGTCGCCATTCGCGTGGCAATTCTCCTGAATGCCGGCGCGATGCACCTGCTCGATCCATGCGTTCAGGTCATCCTGCGTCTCGGTCACGTTGCCTTTATAACGCGGCGTGACGCCTGGATAGGGCACGCTGAGCGCCATGGTCCGCTCCGAAAACGAGCCATCCACCGTGTGCTCAGATGTGGCGCCCAGCCGAATCCATTCATCGCCGAATCCGCTGGAAATACCAGCGGCGATCATCGAGTCGAGCACCTTGCCGCTTGATTCGTAGCTTACGCGGTGCAACAGGTTGCCGGCCGCGCGCACCTGCTGCAGCGCGAACAAATTGCCGCCTTGGTGATGCACCGTGGTGAGGCCGTAGCGCACAAACTGCTTCGAAATGTAGGCGAGACCGTCGCGTTCGCGCTGCAGCATCTGCTCGGGAGTGAACGTCTGGTGCGTTCCCACTTTGTTGAAGACGCTGCGCGCGCGATCGGTCACGCGACCGTTGAGCGAACCGTCGGGATCGCGATCGAACGTGCCTCCCGGCGGGTTCGGCGTGTTCTTCGTCACACCGGCCATCTCGAGCGCCTTGCTGTTGTAATAGGAAGTGTGGCCGCCGCGATGGTGCACGGCGACGGGAAGCGTCATGGACACTTCGTCGAGGTCGTGGGCGTTGAGCTCGCGATTGTCCTTCACCTTCGTATCGTCGAAGAAAAAGCCTTCCACCCACTGGTTGGGCGGCGTGTCCTTGGCCTTCGCGCGGAGCTTGGCCACGATGCTATCGATGGTGACGAATTCCACTTCGTAAGGATTGCCGACGCTCGTGTCATAGAGCAGCCCGGTGCCGTCGGCGTGATTGTGGCAATCAATAAAGCCGGGCACCACGGTCATTTGCTTCGCATCGTAGCTTTGCGTGCCCTTCACGATCAGGCCCTTGATATCGGCAGTCGTGCCGACGGCGATGAAGCGGCTATTTTGTACGGCGAAAGCCTCGGCGCGAGACATGCGTGAATCCACGGTGTAGACCCTTGCGTTGAAGACCACCAGATCAGCATCCTGCGGCTTGGCGCGGGCGGCCTGCGCCTGCAGGAGCGGCGTGCCCGCCAGCGACGCGGCGCCGATTCCCGTGGCAGCGATGAAATCCCTCCGGCTGCGAAGCTTGTCGTTTATGTTGCACTCCGATCGAGCAGGATTCTCCCGTTGCTGGTCTTTTTGTTGGGTCGGCGCGGTGCTAATTCTATCTGTGCAACCGCCTCTGGTCGAAGCCATAATGCATTTCTTCCAGATGAGCGAGCCCGGTACGATGTGGCCGGTCCTCCGAAACAGGGCGAGGCGCCGTGACCAAGCCGCCGATCACGCCCACATTTTCAGTGCGTTGGCTTGAAGACCCACTTGTAAAGATCGATCTGCAGAGGCGATACGAGGCTTAGGCTCGGGCGGTCTCCCTCACTCCCGGCGGTCGCCGTACCTCCGATCCCATTGGTATGATGAAGAGGAGCGCTCGAGTTTGTTCGAAATCAGGTTAACGAGTATCTGGTTCTACAACTACAGCCGCTCAATCTGGTTGATTAGTCCTTCTGAACATCCGGAGTAGGCTATGAACGGATTCTGGAACCGAGTCGCTTTTGCTCTTCGTTGCTTTTTTTCGATCGTGTTTCACGGTGAAATTCCCAACGACATTGCGCAGAAAATTATCAAGTCGGGCGATGTGCCCGAGTCCATGCGCAGGGCAGGCCCGCCTCGCGTTTCTCTTCTTGAGCGTGAGCGACCCGCGTCAGAAACGTTCGATCGGGCTGTGCAGATGCTCGCTCTGCTGCAACGTGAGGGCCGGCTCATCGATTTTCTGGCGGAGAATATCTCCGCTTATCCTGACTCCCAGCTCGGAGCAGCAGTCCGGGAAATTCACGAGACCTGCCGCCAAGCGCTCGATCATTACATCAAGCTCGAGCCGATTTTGAACTCCGAGGAGAATCAGCCCGTCACTGTGCCAGCAGGTTTTGACTCCATGGCGGTCAAACTGATCGGCAATGTTCGAGGAGAGCCGCCGGTTCGCGGTGTCTTACGGCACAAAGGCTGGCGGGTGCAGGAAGTGAATCTTCCGCCGCTATCCCCGGGCGCCGGCCGCACAGTCGTTGCGCCAGCCGAGGTTGAACTGCCGTAAATGCCATCCGCGTCTGAAGCAGCTTTCCTTGGAGAGGAGATCTTCATTGTCGGCCACCTACATCGTCGGAATTGACTTAGGCACCACAAATTCGGCACTGGCATATTGCAATGTCGCGGTTGCCGACGAGCAAAGTCGAGTCGACATGCACGAAATTCTGCAGCTTGTGAACGCAAATGAACTAGCCGAACGCACGCTGCTACCGTCCTTTCTTTATATTCCGAGCGAATTCGATTTCCCCCAGGGCAGTCTCGTATTGCCGTGGGATCCCGCGCCGCAATTCGTTATTGGCGAACTGGCCCGCAGACGGGGCGCGGAAAGCCCCAACCGAATCGTCGCCTCCGCGAAATCCTGGCTCTCTTACGGTGCAGTGGACCGCACGGCGCCCATCCTTCCCTGGCAAGCGCCCGACGAAGTCCCAAAGCTCTCACCGGTCGATACGTCATCGCAGTTCCTGCGGTACTTGCGCAACATTTGGGAGAGCGGCGAAGGCGCGCAGAAATCTCGGTCCCCTCTTGCCGAACAAGAAGTGCTCATCACCGTGCCCGCTTCCTTCGATGAAGAAGCGCGCGAGTTGACCCGCCGAGCCGCCGAACAGGCCGGCTGTGGCCACGTTATCTTGCTCGAAGAGCCGCAGGCTGCCTTCTACGCATGGATCGAGAGTCAGGGTGATTCCTGGCGGCGCCGCATCAAAGTCGGCGACCTCGTCCTCGTGTGCGATATCGGCGGCGGCACAACGGATTTCAGCCTCATCATGGTTTCCCAAGAGAACGGCGACCTCACGTTGAAGCGTGTCGCCGTGGGTGATCACATTCTTCTCGGCGGTGACAATATGGATTTGGCGCTCGCTCGTCTTCTGCAGCAGCGCCTGGAAGCTGCCGGCCAGCGCGTTGATATCTGGCAGTTGCAAGGCCTATGGCATCAGTGCCGCATCGCAAAAGAAAGGCTCTTCGATTCGCCCAATATGCAGCCGCAACCGATTACCCTATTGGGCAAAGGCACGAAGCTCATCGGCGGCACGGTCAAAACCGAACTGCGGCGCCAAGATCTTGACCAAGTCCTCGTGCAAGGATTTTTCCCTAAGGTCGCGAGCGACGAAATGCCTACGCGACAACGCCGCGTCGGCTTTCAGGAGTTGGGCCTGCCCTACGCGGCCGATGCAGCCGTCACCAAGCACCTCGCGTGCTTTCTCTCCGAGCAGGTTCGCAATAGTCCCGAGGCAGCCAATATCCGCCGCGGCCCGAGCGGTCTCGCCTGTCCCACGCACATTCTGTTCAATGGCGGTGTGATGAAAGCGGCCGTTCTGCGCGAGCGGATAGTCGGAGTGCTGAACAGCTGGTTCGACCAAGAAGGATTCGAACCGCTCGGCGCCGAGCAGGTGCTCGACGGTCCGGACCTCGAGCTCGCCGTAGCGCGGGGCGCAGCGTATTACGGCAAGGCGCGTCAGGGTCGCGGCATCCGCATTCGTAGCGGCGCTTCGCGCAGCTATTACATCGGCATCGAGAGCTCGATGCCGGCCGTTCCAGGGATGGAAGCGCCGCTCAAGGCGCTCTGCGTCGTGCCGTTCGGCATGGAGGAAGGAACCGAAGCCACCATCGCAGACAGGGAATTCGGTCTAGTCGTGGGCGAACCAGCCGAATTTCGCTTTCTAAGTTCTACCGTCCGCAAGCAGGATGAGGTCGGCAGCCTGCTTGAGGATTGGGGCTCGGACATCGAAGAACGCAGCCCGTTGCAGGTCACGCTGAAGCTCGATGGCCCGCAAGGAAGGGTCATTCCTGTGCGCCTCGAAACGCGAATCACCGAACTCGGCACGCTTGAAGTCTGGTGCGTTTCCCGCGAAGGCCAGCGTTGGAAACTCGAGCTAAATATCCGGGAAAAGGCCGGCCAGTGAGGTTGTATTGCCTTCGCGTTTTCTGATCGGCATCGATCTGGGCACGACAAACTCTGTCGTCGCTTATATCGATACGCGGGATGCCCTCGACCCTGACGCGGCGATCCGTGTATTCCCGATCCCCCAGTTAGCAGCGCCAGGAGAAGTCCGCCCTTTTCCCGCGCTTCCTTCTTTTCTGTACTTTCCCACGGAAGAGGAGTTGTCCGGCGGTGGCGTAGTCGCCACGTGGAATGAGCAGCCGCCGATGATCACGGGTGTCCTCGCGCGCGAACAGGGTGCACTCCTGCCCAGCCGCCAGGTTTCATCCGCCAAGTCGTGGCTCTCCTATGCGGGTGTGCATCGCCGCGCCGAAATCCTCCCCGCGCAAGCGGAACCGCCACAGCCCATGATTTCGCCCGTTGAAGCGTCCACCCGCTTTCTCATGCATCTGCGAGACGCCTGGAATAACGGGATTGGTACCGATGCGGAGACGCGCTTGGAGCATCAGGAAATCGTCTTAACGGTGCCGGGATCGTTCGACGAGGAAGCCCGCGAGCTGACCGTCGAAGCCGCCCGCAAGGCTGGCCTTAATAATCTCATCTTGCTCGAAGAACCGCTGGCCGCATTTTACGCCTGGATTTCGGCGAATCCCCGCGCGTTGTCTACAAATACGAAAGAACTGCGCGATGGCGAATTGATCTTGATTTGCGACATTGGCGGCGGCACGAGCGATTTCAGCTTGGTTCGCGCCCATGTCGTGAATGGTGAGATGCAGTTCGAGCGAACCGCCATCGGCGAACACCTTCTACTTGGTGGCGACAATGTTGATTTCGCCCTGGCACGTCACGTCGAAGCCCAGCTCCCGGGCAAGCTCACTATGCGCCAGCGCTACGCGTTGCGTCGTGTGTGCTGTGCAGCAAAAGAACGACTGCTGAACGATCACTCCTTGCAGAGCGTGCCCGTAACGATTTTGGGCAGCGGACGAGCTGTCGTCGGACAATCGCGGGGCATTGAGTTGACTCGCGCGGAAGTCCTGCAAATTTTGACCGCTGGCTTCTTGCCTATCACCTCGCCTGCCGAGATGCCGTCCAACGTGCGCCCAACCGTATTGCGAGAAACCGGCTTGCCTTATGCCAGCGATCCGGCCATCACCAGGCATCTCGCGGCATTTTTGAGACAAGCCGCTCTCCGCATCAAGGGCTCGTCTGATAATTCAAGTTTGGCACGGCCTGATGCTGTGCTTTTCAATGGCGGATTCTGTACGCCGGCTGTCGCTCGCGATCGCATCATCGACGCCATTTCCGCCTGGTTCGCCAACGCGCAAACCGGGTGGCGCCCTAAGCTACTCCACAACGAATCTGTCGATACTGCGGTGGCTCGCGGCGCCGCTTACTATGGCCGGGTGCGCCGCGGCACCGGCCTGCGCATCAGAGCGGATTGCGCCCGCACTTATTACATCGGCTTGCCCTCGACCCATGGCTTGCAAGGCATCTGTATCTTGCCCGCCGGTGCCGAAGAGGGCACAACGCTTCCGCTGCTCAACCGCGATTTCTCAGTCCTGGCGAACCGCCCGATATCCTTCACGCTATATAGTTCGCGCACGCGCCACGATGCGCACGGCGAGATTACTACACTCGAAGAAGCCGACGTGCATCGCCATCCTCCACTCGTCACGCTTCTGCGCTACGGCAAGAAGATGCGCGACATTCACCTCACAATCGGACTCCGCACTACTCTCACCGAAGTTGGTACGCTCGAACTCTGGTGTGAATCGCGCGGGTCGTCTCACCGTTGGCGCCTGCAATTCGAATTACGCGAAGAGGAGGCGGACGCTGAGCAACTCAAAACACCGAAATCACAGCCGCGGCGCAGTCCGATGACCTCCACTTTCGACACAAACCTGGAGTCCGCCGCACAATTGATTCACCGCTGTTTCAGTGGGCACGCGGAACGCCTAACAGACAAGTCCGCGCTTTCCCCCGAAGCGCTAGTTCCCCAAATGGAAGCAGCGCTCGGTGCAAAACGCGATTCCTGGCCCCTTCACGCCGTCCGCTACTTCACCGACGTGCTCAACCAGTCTTGTGCCGGGCACAAAATTTCTCCCGTGCACGAGATGCGTTGGCTCAATCTTTCAGGTTTCTGCTTGCGTCCAGGGTTTGGCGCGCCCGGCGACGATGCTCGCGTCGATAGGGTGCGCGCGATCGCATCGAACCTAGCCTTTGAAAACGACTTACAATGTCAGGTCGGGGCTTTGGCGCTCTTGCGCCGCATCGTCGGCGGGATCAACGCTAGCGAGCAGCAGGCGCTCTATCGTAAATATGCAAGCACGGGCGGCACCAAAAAGAAGCGGCTTAACCGGCAGCTGGAGTATGAAGAGTGGCGCCTACTGGCCAGTCTCGAGCACCTGCTCGCTGGAACCCGCTCTTTGCTGGGCAATGAACTGCTCGCAAAGCTCAAAAAAGATCCGGAACATGTGATGTGGTCGCTCGGTCGACTTGGGGCACGCATCCCGCTCTATGGCCCGCGGCACTCCGTGGTTTCACCCGAAATCGCTGGAGAGTGGTTAAAAAGGCTACTAGATCTTCCGGCGTTCACACCAGTGACGGCTTCAGCTATCGCATTAGTCGCCCGCTGCACGGGCGATTCTTCTCGTGACGTCGATGAAACAATTCGGGCGCAGGCCATCTCGCGATTGACGGCACTTGGAATCGCTGAGCATACGATCCAGCTTCTATCAAAATACGTCCCGCCCGAATGTGCTGATGCGGTTCGCAGCTTTGGAGAATCGCTGCCGCCCGGACTACAGCTCGTTAGCTCTGCAGATTGCTTGCTCTCGGTGCCGGCGTTCCACGACTCCCGATCCGAGTTTTTCGCCTGAAGACCCTGATTGAAGCAGATATTTCACCCGCGGAGTCTGTAACCGCACGCGCAGCGCATCCACGTCTCACTTCGCTCGGGCCTTGGAGCCAGCTAGGCTTTGATTCCGTCGCCGTTTGCATGTTTGCGAACGCGTCCCAGAACTGGGGCTATAAACCCGCGCTAATATTTTGCCAATTCATTCCTCGATCAGCTTCTGCGCTCACTCAGGTCGAACCATTTCTGATCTGCTAGAACCACTGACGTTTCAATCTGTCGTTCCGAAATCTTCCAGTACCGCCTGAGAAGGAGGTCCGTCTGTCTAGAGTCCATCATTTTAAAGCCGTGCTTCTCGTAGAAGTGGACTGCCCATGTCGCATCTCTCCAGGTTCCGATTAAGATGGGGGATTGCGTTTGCGCCTTAAAATGCGTCAGCAGGCGAGAACCGATTCCTTTATTCCGGTTGTCAGTACGCACGTAGGCGTGCCTGATCAAGCTTACATCCTCTACACGCTGAACGCCCATTACCCCCAGTAAGCTTTGATCCTCTTCCCACCCGGAAAAGGCGACGCCGTCCTTAATCTCATGGTCTAGCTCGCTCTTGGACATGTAAGGCTCTTTCCAGAGGTCCAACGGAATGGCGCCCTTATAGGCCTGTGCGCTATCGTTGATAATGCTCCAGACCTGACTAAAGTCACGATCGTCACATCGACGGATCATAGCGGTTACTCTCCGGCGGATTTCTGAATCGGACCGGACCGTCTGAATCTCGGCAATTTCGTTGAAGCTCGATCCAGCCCGGCGCGGCTTCGATATTGTGATTCAGAGTGTCGACCTCATCAACGATTTCGGATCATGCTTATGATGACGTTTCTCCGAGAAGTATTCGAAGCCGATTCTCGATGTCGCGCAGGCTGGCCCGCAAAACCAAAAAAGAATCAAACCGAGCGATTGCTCCTTCCGGTGGAGTAGCAACGCCTTGGGTTCACGACGCTATCTGAAGGATTACGAAATTATTTTGGACCTGGTCTACACCATAGTCATTGGTTCGACAGATGACGATTAACAGTGAACCATTCGCTGGCGAGTTGTCCGTTCCCGGAAAGCGAAATTCGCAGAGCCGGTACTCTTGGATTCTGGGAGGCCTCGTGCGCGCAGCCCTTGCTGTCGTTCTCGCGGGGGGTGCTGGTGTGGTTGTCGACCGGGATCGGGCTATTGCACATCATAGGTGTTTTGCGCGGACAAGCCACTGTAAACGTGAATCAGCCGACTATAGTTCGCCAGCAGCTTCAACGATTGGAAACTGTGAACTACACGGCAGATAAGATCATCTCAGGCGGACACGCCAGTGCTTATTTGCCGAACTTTCTGGCCGGTGATCGCCTCCTGCTCGTTGTGCCCGGGAAGTCATTGCAGGGATCAATCTCGCGGATTTACAGCCGGGGGATGTCGAAGTACAGGGCAAGAAAGTGTCGATTCACCTTCCGCCAGCGGAAGTCTTGAGCGCGCGGATCGATAGCGCAAAAACGAGAGTATATTCGCGTGAGACTGGCCTTTTTTCTTCCCCGGATCCAAACCTCGAGAGCGAAGTTCGCGCTGAAGCCGAGCGCGAACTTCAACAAGATGCTTTACAGGATGGCATCTTTAATTGTCGGTGCAAACACATTCCCGCACGCTTTGCAGAAAAATATCCGGTCGCTTCTGTCTGGATCGAACCCACGTGGCATTCTTGTCGGGAGCGCCGGGCAAAAAAATATCGAATTTACCTAGGCCAGCTGAAGGAGCCGACCGCAGAACGTTTTCTATTTGCGAGGATCACCGTCCACTCGATCATCGCGGGGCGATAAGGCCGTTCCAACACCGCGAAAATCCCACACCGCTTGGCTTGTTCGCACTCGGCGCGAGTCATCGAGCGGGGAATCAGAACAATTTTCGGTTTTGTGATCAAACCCCTGGTGATCGCCCTATACACGTCCCAATAATCGCCGTCCGGCATACGCTCGTCCGAAAAGACGATGGCGACCATATCCCGCCTAGATATCGCTCCGCATTCCTCCGCCGTTGAAAGCCATGAAGCGTCGATTCCGAGCCGGGAAAAAATCTGCTGAAGCTCGCTGCGGGTCGTAGGATCGGCGGTAACTACTACGACGTTCCATATGCTCCGGGAACCGAACAGAATTTCATTGGAAGGTTTCTGGGAAGAAACACTTTCCATGGCGGCCTCCCCAAGGGACGTGATCATACACCTGGTATGCTGTGGGTAACAATAGGCGCGGACATGCCAACTGTCCCATTCGCAGAGCGCCTTTAGCAACCGAGCGATGGTCCGAAACACCCTTGCAGGCCCCGGCGCCCGCTGCTCGCACCACCCGCTCTTCTAAGGCCTTAGCGCCCCTGCCCGGAGGAAGAAATTTGTGCGGACCTACACAGTCAATCCCGTGGAAAAATTGTCGGCTGCTTTTGTACTCAGTTCACGGACAATTACACGGACACTTTTGCCCAACAGAGCCGCAGTTCAATCCTTCAGATCCGCAAACCTGGTCTCGACCGACCGTTGAATGGCCGTAAAGACCATGGCGGTTGTCAATCCAAACAGGAGCATTCCATTTGCCGTTTCCAGCGGTCCCAGCAACCTCCAGGAGGGCGTCATAATCACATCACCGTAACCCAGAGACGTGTAATTGACTGCGGAGTGGTAAAAGGCGGTTCCGAAGTCTCGAAATTCTCCGCAGATTATGAACAACACAGCCCACAGTGCCACCTCCGTGAAGTGCGCAAGGCACGCATACAATACGATGCGCATAAGATTTCCCATATCAATCCAGATGTTCGTGCCGATACGCCCGAGTCTCTTTTCGCGGCGAACAAGGTTGACCGTGGCATTGACTGGCAGCAGATGAATCATGATCGTGCAGAAGATGGCAACCACACCAACCGACAAGGGAACCGGGAACGCAACGCGAGGAGCTTGTATCATCGTTTTCCACCTCCATTTTCTGCCTCACGCGTTGATCGAAATCAACCTGGTCGACGCGATTCTGGCGCGCTAGTTGTAGCGCACTTTTCCAAGCACAGCATTGTCTTTCCGTCTGACTGGCAGGCAGAGGTTGTTCGGCAAGCGACTGAGGCTGTTGGTGTTGCTAGGGACCGTCCGCGAACGCTCAGCTTCGCCTTCCAGTGTTCACTGGTAGATTTGCCAGATTTTGCCCCCATTAATCATAGATACACTACAGGTCCCAGCCGGCAAGCTCATTCATCTGAGGTTTCCCTTGATGGCGAAGCTGGAGAAGACGTACTGCAGCGTGGTTTGTCTCAAGTGCGGTGAGCCCATTCCCGTCTCCGCAAAAGTTGTCAGTCTCCAAGATGAGATCGCCGAGGGCGAAATGAATGCGCCCTACACTTTCGCCCACGAGCGCATCCTGGTCTCCTACTGTTATTTTCATGAAAACTTCACATCCGAACTCCTGGCTCCTGTCTTAATGTGGCAGCTGGGGCTTCCCAGTCGTTCAGGACGGCTGCCTGACGAAGCGGAGTCGTGGTTCATCCGCACCAGACGGCATGATGAAGGACGCCAGGATGAATCATTTCAGAGGCAAGTTCCATGACTAGACCAACCATCCCGATGGCACCATCCGTCAGGCCCGAGGATCTGGGAAAGGAATACTTTTTTGGGCTAGACGCCGAATCCATAAGAAAGGGCCTTCTGACCCACCTTGAGTTTACGTTGGCGGAGCTGCCAAAGCAGGTGGATAGCGAGTGGGAGCCGTACCTCAGTCTCGCGCTCACCGTCCGTGATCGGCTAATCGAGCGGTGGAGTCGCACTCAGGATACATATTATGCCAATGATGCCAAGCGCCTCTATTACATGTCGCTCGAGTTCCTGATGGGGCGGGCCCTGGCCAACAGCCTCATCAGCTTGGGCATTGACAATGAGACCGCGAAGGCAGTGCGCGAACTCGGCTATGATCTCGAGGAACTGGGCGACGCGGAGTGGGATGCCGGTCTCGGTAATGGTGGTCTTGGACGACTGGCGGCATGCTTACTGGACTCGCTGGCTACCCTGGAGCTGCCCGCCTACGGTTATGGTATCCGCTACGAATACGGCCTGTTTCATCAGCGCATTGTCAACGGCCACCAAGTGGAAGTTCCCGATGCCTGGCTGCGCTATGGCAACCCTTGGGAAATTGCTCGTCCTAATGATTTTCTCCGCGTGAAGTTCTACGGCCGCGTGAATCAGTACACGAATGACCATGGCCGCCTCACAACCGAATGGGCTGACACCGAAGACGTTCTGGCCCTGCCCTACGACACTCCGATCCCCGGCTATAAGAACGGCACGACCAACACGCTGCGCCTTTGGTCGGCTAAGGCAAGTGATGAGTTTGACCTGAGTTACTTCAACCGGGGGGATTACGAAGGGGCCGTCGATGCAAAGTCTCGCTCAGAGAACATTACGAAGGTCCTCTACCCGAACGACAACATCTTTGAAGGCAAGGAGCTCCGCCTCAAGCAGGAGTATTTCTTTGTTTCGGCTACGCTCCAGGATATCATCCGCCGCTACAAGAAGCGCTGGAAGATGTTCGATGAACAAAAGGGCTTGCCCGTATTCGCAAGATTTGCGGAAAAAACTGCAATTCAGCTCAATGATTCACACCCTGCTGTCGCTATACCCGAGCTGATGCGCCTCCTGGTCGACGTTGAGCAGCTCGACTGGGACGCGGCCTGGGACATCACCAGCAAGACCTTCGCTTACACAAACCACACCGTCATGCCCGAGGCGCTCGAGCGTTGGGTGGTGGACCTTTTCGGTCGGGTGCTGCCCCGCCACCTGCAGATCATCTATGAGATCAATCACCGTTTCTTGAACGAGGTTCGCAAGCGTTTCCCGGAGGACACCGAACGTTACCGGCGGATGTCGATCATCGAAGAAGGCCAAGAAAAACGGGTACGCATGGCAAACCTGGCTATCGTGGGGAGCCACGCAGTTAACGGGGTAGCGGCGATGCATACGGAAATCCTCAAGACGGATGTCTTCCGCGACTTTTACGAGATGTGGCCCAAGAAGTTCAGCAACAAGACCAACGGCATCAGCCAGCGCCGCTGGTTAAAAACAGCCAATCCGAAACTGTCCGGCCTCATCACGGAGGCCGTCGGCGAGGACTGGGTAACCGATCTATTCCAGCTTAGGAGACTTGCCAGTGTTGCCTCCGATGCGGCGTTCGGTGAAAGATGGCGCGCCGCAAAACGCGACAACAAACTGCAACTCCTTAAGATCATCGAACAACAATATAGGCACCGAGGCGAGATGATCACGATTAACCCCGACTCGCTCTTCGACTGCCAGGTCAAGCGGATCCACGAATACAAGCGGCAACTACTCAACGCGCTTCATGCAATCACACTGTATAACAGGATTAAGGACCACCCGAACGGTGAACATGTTCCGCGCACAATTATCTTCGGCGGCAAGGCTGCACCCGGATATTTCATGGCTAAACTGATCATCAAGCTCATCAATGCGATCGGGAACAGGGTCAACAGCGATAAAGACGTCGGGGCATTGCTCAGGGTGGTGTTCCTCGCCGACTACCGCGTTTCGCTGGGGGAGAGGATCTTTCCTGCCTCCGAGCTCTCAGAACAGATCTCGACGGCCGGGACCGAAGCCTCCGGAACGAGCAACATGAAATTCGCTCTCAACGGCGCACTCATCATCGGCACGATGGACGGCGCCAACATTGAGATCCAGGAGGAGGTGGGGGACGATAACATCTTCATTTTCGGTCTCACTACCAAAGAGGTCGACGAGCTGAAACCGCATTACGACCCCTGGCACTATTATCAAGAGAACGCAGAGCTACGCCGCGCAATCGATCAGATCCGCGACGGGTTCTTCAGTCCCGAGGATCCTGACCTGTTCCATGGCATTTTCGAGGCCCTTCTTGGCAGTGGCCGCGACAATTACCTTGTGCTCGCCGACTACAACTCGTACATCAATTGCCAGGAACGAGTAGGCGAGACCTATCGGCGCCCACTCGAGTGGACAAAGAAGTCGATCCTCAATGTGGCTCACATGGGTCGATTCTCGACGGACCGCACCGTCAAGGAGTACGCCGACGAAATCTGGGGTCTGAAACCGATTAAGATCTGAAACCTACCAGTTTTCGGTAGAGGCGAGTTGATCGTATAGGGTAGTCGCTTCCCAAAGCCAGGGAGCCGACCGCAAGTATCCTTAATTAACGGACAGGCAACCTGAAACTCGCACAGAAGCTCTTGGGACATTCATCTATCAACATGACCGCGGATGTCGCTATTTCTGTAGCGCAATGTCAGTCGGATTCTGAATGGCAATTTCAGGAACGTCTCGGTAGTTCGTTATTCGACCCGTGGCGCATACACGCTTGTCCCGGTACTGTGTTTCTGGTGTCCCGAATTTCGCTCTATCGCTGCCCCAACCGTAAAAATCTGATGAGGATAGGGTTCGGCTAGGTTTAGGCCGATTGAGCATCTCCAATTACCCGTATTCCTCGGAGATGTCTCTGTCCGTGTAGTCCTCTAGCATCGCGGCGGAAGCAACGCTGATCAGTGCGCAGATGAAAATGAAAAACGCGATGGCATAGCCGGACGCGTACTTGCTAAACAACCAGGTGGCAATTAGAGGTGCCGGGCCACCGGCAATTACTGAGGCGAGTTGGTAGCCAAGCGAGGCGCCGCTGTAGCGGAGGCGTCCTGTAAAGGATTCCGCGATCAACGCTGCCTGTGGGCCGTACATCATGTCATGCGGGATCAGCGAGAGGACAATCGCAAGGAAGACGAGGCTTGGGAGCTTCGTATCAAGCAGGGCGAAATAGATAAATCCGAATACAGCCGTAAGTGCCGCGCCTAGAACATAAACGCGCTTGCGCCCGATGTGGTCCGAGAGGTGCCCGAACAGAGGAATCGAGATGAACGACAAAGCTGAGGCCGTTAACACCGCGGCGAGGAGGAAATCGCGATTGATGTTTAGCCTGACAGTCCCGTACACAAAGACAAAAGCCGTAAACAAATAGAAGGGCGCTTGCTCGCCCGTTCGGCAAAGCGCTGTGAGAACGATCTCCTTCGGGTGCCGCTTGACCACCTCGGAAATCGGAGCACGCTCGACTTTGTTCTCCGCCACGAGACGTGCGAATAAAGGCGTCTCGAGGATGCGGAGGCGGATATAGAGACCAGGTGCTGCTAGCAGGGCGCTCAGCAGGAACGGGATACGCCAGCCCCAGTTGCGGAACTGGCTGCCCGAGCTGGCACTGAATGCTAACACCGCGAGATTTGCGAGGAAGAGTCCTGCGGGAACCCCGAATTGTGGCCACGAGGTGATAAAGCCGCGGTGTTTGGTTGATCGTGCCCATTCCATGGACAGCAGGACCGAACCTCCCCAATCGCCTCCGACCCCCACGCCCTGCAGGAAGCGCAAAATGGTCAGAATGACTGCGCCACCAATCCCGATCCGCTGATAAGTAGGCACCAGGCCGACCAGGAATGTTGCGCTACCCATGAGAAGTAAAGTGGCGATTAGCGTCGCTCTGCGGCCGATCCGGTCACCATAGTGACCGAAGATCGCTGCTCCCACCGGCCGCGCAACGAAACCAATAGCGTAGATCGTAAACGCTTCAAGAGTCCCCACCAGCGGATTGGAGCGTGGGAAAAACAGGTTGCCGAAAACAAGGCCTGTCACGGTGCTATAGAGAAAGAAGTCATACCACTCGATGGTGGTTCCGACCGTACTCGCAAGCACGGCCCTCCGCAGTTGGATCCCGTGCGCTTCGTCTGAGAGGAACTGTGTCGCCGAAGGGCTCATGTCTTGTTCTTGCACAGATCGCAGGCCAAGAGACTTGGATGTGCCACCGCGCTCGGGCCAGTTACTCCGGTAAGTTAGAAAACCAGTAACTTAGGTACGGAACCGAAAGGTATTACATCAGGCACGCCAGCTCAATATCGAGGCCATCATTCAGGGCCTGTCGGAACCGCTGCTTGCAGAAGCTGCGCTCGCCGTATAAGGAGTTGCCCCGAAGCAACTGTACACTCTTCTTAGGTAAATGGGCTGGGACGCACATATTGACACCATGAGCGAACCCTGTCATTGACCCAAGGCAACGTCGTTCGAGGTGCCGGCTCAAAAGGCGAGTACCCGACGATCATTGGCGTACCGCGTGGGCCGTGAATCTGAAGGAATGTCGTGTGGTGAGACCGGGCCGCGTCCGGGTTCCTGGAGCGCGACCAGGAGTTCAAATATGGCGGGGGCGCAGGATATGATTACCTTATGAAGCTCTGGCTCGACGACGCACGCGAGCCGTGGAAGAACGGCTGTCTGGATGGGACTGGGCCAGGACGGCGGACGAGGCGATCGCGTTGCTGAAGACCGGAAAGGTCGAAGAGGCCAGCCTCGACCACGACCTCACCGATGAGCAGAGGGTGCACGGAGGGATGTACGGCGAGGTGTACGACGACGGGCACTCCACGGGCTACACGTCCTCTGCTGGCTCGAGGCGAATCCTCAATTCTGGCCGCCCAAGGGCGTGCGCGTGCATTCGATGAATTCTGCAGGCACGGCCAGGATGCACGAGGTGATCGAACGGCATTACCGGAACAAGGAGGTGTCGGCGGAGGCACCGGCACCTCGTGGGTTCCTTCGCGCGCGCGAAAAGGAAGAAAAGAAAGAAAAGAAAGAATAACCGTGCGCAGTCAAGATGATCGCGCTACGCAAATCCAATTTGCCCTCCACAATCGACGGCCTTTGAGCCTCGCGCGCAAGCCTCGCTATAAATTCACCAATCCCCCAGAGGAAAACGACGATGCCCGACAGGTCCAGCGATCAGCCTGGCACTTCTGTCCAGTGACGTCCGTTTGGGAAGGGTGGTCAAAAGGAGGGAGAGGCGCCAGACTTGGTGCGCTCATGCACCCGCGCACTCTCGCAAAACGACATGCTTCCGGAGTCTGCTAGTTCTAATAGTGGAATCTGCCCATTGTCTTTAAACAATTTGCAGTACAAAACGCTAGATCGCAATCACCTCTCCTCGGTTTCCATCCGCCCCCGGGGAGAGGTGCTCCCCTCGCGCCGCGCGACTTACTCTGCAGGATTCGTTCTCTGTACCGCGATGGTGTGGGGTTCTGGTGGCGCCGTATCAACGTCGTTATCCGCCACGAAACGTTGCCGCGCGCTCATCGCAGTTCCTTAACCAGCCAGGCCGGAAGGTGGTGTGTGAGCATGGGCTGCGGCCCGTTGTCCTCCACATCCTTGCGTCCTTCCGGGCCGATGGTTTCCCCTCCGATCGCCACCACGCCGACTGCTTTGCCTATGCTGTTGAGGATCGGCGACCCGGACTGTCCGGCCCTGGTGGGGCCAGTCACCAGGCTCGTGCCGTAGATGTTGCTAAACACTTCCAAAGTCGCAGGGGTCCACTTCCGATCGAGGGACAAGATCCAGCCGGGCCCGCTCTGGGCCTCGCCGATCGAAAGCACGGAAACGGATTCGACGAGGTCGTTGTAGGCGTCGGCCTGTTCGTCGAATTGCTGATTGTCCGGCTCGCCGATCACGGCGATGTCGGCAATAGGGTCCGCGAACATGAACTCTCCCCAGATATCGCTCTTGCTGGCGTCGAGGGTGCCCAGGCTCTTCACGATGCGCTCGCTCATGTCTCGAGAGGAGATGCAGGGGATTGTCGCCGATAGGCAATGCGCGGCCGTTACGATCAGGCGCTGCTCGACGAACTTGACCATGCGCAACCCGCCTCGAACCTGTTGACGTATCTCCTGCGGAACTTTCATGCGCCGTAGTACGACGAAGCCCCGCCCGTCGCCGACCTTAACGACCGAATTCGGATTCGGTAGATGCGTGGTTTCCAGTTGTGTTCCTGTGCTGCTCATTTCGCTTGGTTCCTTTCAGTTCGACCTCTCTTTGCCATCACGCAACTTTCCTCGGGTGGCATGAAAGAGGGCCGGCTGGCGGTCGAGCCAAGAACGGGCTACCTATTCCAGCGAGTCGAACCCCCTAGCGATCAGTTCCGCAAGTAATGTCACGGAGGTTTCGTCGAGACGGACTTCAGCCTCGCCGCGATTTTTTGGGCAGCACGCTGGGAACACTTCTCGATTTGCTCACGCATCCGTTCCCGCGCCTGCTGCACCAGTTGGTCATTTCCCTCTGGCAATTTTTCGGATTCCTCCGCCGCCATTCCGCCCGCGCCAATCTGCGACAGAATTTCGCACGACCCGAGTTTTGTTCGTGGCGTCATTTCTTCAGCGCCGCCTGCCAGTTCAGCACGACGGTGATCGGCGGACGCGGAACTGCGCTAGAAGTCGAT
>Ga0306920_100001264_pt1 | contig 31286 bp, 32 predicted proteins | sample flu12Cox44000170_FD_204666 | JGI IMG/M metagenome (GOLD analysis project Ga0306920, IMG submission 204666) | Lab enrichment of tropical soil microbial communities from Luquillo Experimental Forest, Puerto Rico - flux4day.12C.oxic.44.000.170 (v2)... | ecosystem: Environmental > Terrestrial >...
AATGATTCGGCTCAGCGACCAGCAATGGGAACGGATCCGGAAACATTTTCCGGAAGAGCACATTGCCGACGACCGTCCCGGACGCAAACCGGTGCCGACGCGGCGGGTGCTTGAGGCAGTGCTGTGGATTCTCAACACCGGCGCGCAATGGCACATGCTGCCGCAGAGCTATCCGAATTACACATATATGCTGTGGCTCGATGAGCAATTGACACCCCACCTGCGGCTGGCCAAGCCGTTAACGGAGGCAGAGCTCGCAACGGCGAAGTGGGGTATCGGGGGACAAAGACTTTTGGCTGCGGGATGGTAGAGTTTGGTCCGGTAACAGCGGTTGCTTTATCCCAGATGCGCGAACTGCGGTGGCCGTCGATCTGCCGCGCAAGCTTTTGTTCTTGGCCGTCGGCACTCATATTTCTCCGACTTTAATGTTCCAGACGCTTGCCGATCTTGGCGCCAGGGACGGGATGCTTCATGATGGCGGCGACTCGAACTCCATGGCCATTGGCGCGGCCGCCAGTGTAGTCTCACCCGGCACCGTGTATGGTTGGCGACCAGTGGCAAACCAATTTGGAGTTAGAGCGGAGCCATTGAAAACTGGTACCCGATGAGACCAGTTTGGGACAAGGACCACGTTAATTCGATTGTCAGCTAGATTTATTACGCGGTTGTTTTTACCTCTTCTTTACGCCGGGGTCTGCTTCGCTGGCCGCCGTGGGCGAGAAAATCTGCGTAGGCTGCCGCAATTCCTTCCCGCAATGGGATCTTTGCGCGCCAGCTCAGGCGCGTGAGTTCGGCGACATTCAAGAGCTTCTGCGGCGTACCGTCAGGCCGCGAGGTATCGAAGACAAAACGACCACGGTAGCCGACTACGTCGGCGACGAGTTGCGCAAACTCGGCGATGGTGATGTCCTGTCCCGTCCCGACGTTGAGGAACTTGGACCCGGAGTAGTGTTTCAAGACAAAGACGCAGGCATCGGCGAGGTCATCGACTGCAAGAAATTCTCGGCGTGGCCGGCCGGTGCCCCATATTGTTACGGTTGGGGCGATGGCTATCTTGGCTTCATGTAGACGGCGGATCAACGCCGCGGGAACGTGGCTGTACTCGGGATGATAATTGTCGCCTGGCCCGTACAGGTTGGTCGGCATGACGGAGATGAAATCTGCGCCGTACTGCTGACGAAAGGCTTCTACCAGCTTGATACCAGCGATCTTGGCTACCGCGTACCATTGATTGGTTGGCTCCAGTGGTCCGGTCAGGAGCATCTCTTCGTTCATCGGCTGCGGCGCCAATTTGGGATAGATGCATGAGGAACCGAGAAAGAGGAGTTTTTTCACGCCGGCGGCATGTGAGGCGCAAATAACATTGAGCGCGATGGCGAGATTGTCGGACAGGAAGTCAACGGGATACCTGTCGTTGAAGGCGATGCCCCCGACCTTGGCCGCTGCCAGAATGACCGCATCCGGCTTGGCTGTACCGATCCATCGCTCCGTTTCCGCTTGGCGGCTGAGATCAAGCTCTGCGTGATCGACGGTAAGAATATTGCACGATTCCGCTCTAAGGCGGCGCAATAGCGCCGCGCCCACCATCCCGTCATGTCCCACGACGTAAACGCGCTTACTGGTAAGGTCAAACAAGGGGGCGCTCTTGGCCTCAGTCATGGCGGCTCTTTCGCTCTGTTTCCCAACGCACGGCTGCCAAGTCGGCCGTAACCATCTCTTTCACCATGTCGTCGAAGCTCGTTTTATGTCGCCAGCCGAATCGCTTTTGTGCCTTGGACGGATCGCCGACTAAGAGGTCGACCTCGGTAGGACGAAAGTAACGGGCATCGACCTCGATCAGCACCCGTCCCGACCGGGCCTCAAGGCCTTTTTCATCGATTCCTGAACCATGCCATTCGATTGATCGACCGACACAAGCAAAGGCCTTTTCCACGAACTCGCGGACCGAATGGCGCTCGCCGGTGGCCAGCACATAGTCATCGGGTTTGTCTTGCTGCACGATCATCCACATCCCTTCGACATAATCGCGCGCGTGGCCCCAGTCGCGCACGGCATCCAAGTTGCCGAGATAAAGTTTGTCCTGCAGGCCGAGTTCGATCGCCGCGGCCGCCCGCGTGATCTTGCGAGTCACAAAGGTTTCGCCACGTGTTGGGCCTTCGTGATTGAATAAGATGCCGTTTGACGCATGCATCCCGTAGGCTTCGCGATAATTCGTCGTAATCCAAAACCCATAGAGTTTTGCCACGCCATACGGCGACCGCGGATAGAACGGGGTGGTCTCGCGTTGCGGGATCTCCTGGACAGAACCATAAAGTTCGGACGTGGAGGCCTGATAGAACCGCGTGCGCTTTGCCAAGCCCAGAATACGAATGGCTTCGAGCAGGCGCAGCGGACCAAGCGCATCGGCATTGGCGGTGTATTCCGGGGTCTCGAAACTGACCTGGACGTGGCTCTGGGCAGCGAGGTTGTAGATTTCGGTTGGCTGGGTTTCCTGGATGACGCGAATGAGATTTGTGGCATCGGTCATGTCGCCGTAATGCAGGGTGAACCGCACATTGCGCTCGTGCGGGTCCTGATAGAGATGATCGACGCGCTCGGTGTTGAATGATGATGAGCGGCGCTTGATGCCGTGGACGATATAGTCCTTGCTGAGCAAGAGTTCGGCCAGATAGGCGCCGTCCTGCCCAGTCGCGCCGGTTATGAGGGCAATTTTGTCTGACATGGCCCCCACCCTAATCGCATTGCGACGCAATTCCAGTAAAGGTTGTTTCAGAAACCTGGGTGCAATTCGGTTTGCACAAAGTGCGCAGATTTACGCCAGCTGTTTCAACTGCAGATTGTACCTGTAACGAAACCAGTCGTACTTTTTTTGCTCATTTTCCTGGTCAATGGGTTTGTTTCGCTATTTCGTCTAGCAGGTCCCCGCCACTAAGCGCGCGCGACCGGGCTGCCCGAACTAACTTAGTCTTTCTTCTGTGCCCGTTTCCGCAGCCGGACTCCCGGGCCGCCTCCGATGAACTCGATACCCGGCTTCGCCTGCTGCCTAACTCTTCTTTTGGTGCCGCTGTCGTAGCCGTAGCCCCGGGCCCCCACCGTTCCCGTCGATAAACTCGACGCCCGCGTCTTTGAAGGCACGGGCTATCACTTCACGTGTCGCTCGACGTATGTCGTGAGCACCCGCTTCGAAATGCCGGACAGTCACTATGCCAACTCCGGCCTCTGCGGCCAGTTTTGCCTGGCTCCAGTCCAGCAGACCCCGCGCCGCCCTGCACTGTTCGGGGGTGATCATCAATAGAGCATGCGGGATCTGACTGATTCCATCAACTATATCGAAATTCGTTCACACCGACATAATTTGTCGTTTATAGATAGTTTTGTTCTATTTAAACAGGGGTTCTTCAAGATCGATACCACGAGAGGGCGGCGCTATTTCATTGGCGGCTCGGACGCCCGGATCATCATGGGCCAGGATGAGGCGGCCCTCCTGCGACTTTGGCGCGAAAAGCGGGGCGAAATCGAGCCCGAGGACCTCTCGGGTAACCTCGTCGTCCAGCTCGGCGTGGCGACCGAGGACCTGAACCGGCGCTGGTATGAGGCCAATACCGGGCAGGTCCTTACGGACGTGCAGCAACAGGTCCGGCATCCCGCGCTTCGCTGGATGGCCGCGACTCTGGACGGCCGAGTCGAGACTACTGGGGCGGTTTTCGAGGCGAAATTCATGCTGCCCTGGTCGTTCTCGGAAGAGGCGGCGGCCGAAAAATACATGCCACAGCTGCAACATAATATGTGGGTCGTTGCAGCCAGAACCGCGGTGCTGTCGGTGATCACCGGTGGCGACAAATGGGTCGAGATCGCCGCCCATGCCGATCCGCTCTACCAGCACCTCATTGTCACCGCCGAGCGGAAGTTCTGGCGTTGCGTCGAGAGCGGCGAGCCCCCTCGCCTCTTCGGGGTCGAGCCGCCGCGACCACGAATTGAAGCGGTGCGGATCGTCGATATGAGCGCCTCGAACTCTTGGGCGGAATTTGCTGGTCTATTCTGCAGTACCCGGCAAGCCTTTCTGGACCACGAGCGATCCAAGGCAGAGCTGAAATCCTTAATGCCTGAGGACGCCAAGCAAGCAATCGGTCACGGGATCCGCGCGAAGCGCTCGAAATCAGGCGCCATTAGTTTCGATCTCCTCGAGGTGGAGGACCGCCGTGCAGCGGTCTAGTCCGTCGATCGCAAATTTGGCTGCTGCCCTCGCCAAAGCCCAAGCCGAATTAGTCAATCCCGAGAAATCCCTGGTGGCGACTATCCGTTCGGATGCTGTCGAGTGGGCTCGATATTGTGCGCAAGACCCTGGGTCAGCATGAGATCGCTACCGTGCAGACCACGGCGATCGATCAGACCGACGGCATCGTCAACCTCACGACCCTGCTGGCGCATTCTTCAGGAGAATGGATCGCGTCGGATTGGCCGGTCTGTGCCATCAGCGAGACTGCGACGCCGCATCGGATGGGCGCGGCCCTGACCTATGCCCGGCGTTACGCCCTTTTCACACTGGTCGGAATCGCTGGTGAAGATGATCTCGATGCCCCCGATCTCAGCACACCTGCGGCCCCGATATCTGGAATAGCGGCATCGAAAAACATTGGCCGCCTAAACGGCGGCCAAGAATACAAACGTGGGGCGAAAGCTGTCTTAGATCAGCCCAAACCACTCCTCGACCCGGAGCCATAGGCCGCTTTGCGCGAGCAACTTGCGGCCGAACTCGGGGAGATCAACTCGGCTGAAGAAGCTGCAAATTGGGCGCATCGAGTTCTGGCCGCTAAAAACACCCTGACCGCAGCCGATGCCGCATGCATTGAGGAGGCGTTCCGAGCGAAGCTAGCGATTTTCGCGACCGATACTGCAGATGAGTCCCAGATACCGCACGAAACAAAACCTCCTCAGAAACAGAGTCGTTCGCATCGGGGCAAAAAGCAGCGCCAATCGAGTGTAATCGATAAGAGCATGCTGGATTGCCGCGGCGGATTCGCGACCGCGAGCACGTTAGATACGTGAACAGTCTTGTCTGATTTGCGATCGCCGACCCGCGGATGCCCATCATCTGCGTTTTGCGCACTGAACAGGAAGGTGAGCGATGAGTTTACCGTGCCTCTGTGCCGCTTACACCATCGTGAGGTCCATCATTCTGGCGATGAAGCAGTCTGGTGGACAAAAGCCGGTCTCGATCCGACCATCACCGCTCGCGCACTATGGCTGGAAACACATCCCCTGCCGACAACTAAAAGCGGCGTCGAAGGTGCGACCCTCCGTGCGTAACGACAGCGATTTGAGAAATGCTAGGCCTCGGCCGTCCTGCAGACCAGGTACAACTGACGCAACGAAGCCAATCGACAAAGCAGCTAACACTCAATGACTTCGTTCAGGCAGATCGAGGCCAACCGGCGCAATGCTCGCAAGAGCACCGGTCCCATTACTGAGGAAGGCAAACAGCGTTCCCATTGCAACGCCGTTCGCCATGGACTCACGGCTGAGACGGTGATCGGTGCGCTGGAGGACGCTGAAGACTACCGGGTTTTCGAAGCAACCATAGAACAACACTGTCAACTCGCGGGCGTTGATTGAAACGGCGATCAAAGCGGGTGTGCGCCAATTCATCTTTTCATCGACCTGCGCGGTCTACGGCAATCCGACGCAAGGGCCGGTCACCCGAGGACACACTGCCTGCACCGATCTCACCCTATGGCTGGTCCAAACTGATGACGGAAATGATGCCGGCGCGGTTCATGATCTCCGTTACGTCACGTTGCGTTACTTCAATGTTGCCGGTGCCCCACCTGGTCAAGGTGGCCGTTAAGGCAGCGCTCGGGCTTCGATCCAAGCTCGACATCTATGGCACGGATTATCCGACGCCGGATGGGACTTGCATTCGCGATTACATCCACGTCAGCGACCTGGTCCGGGCGCATTCGGACGCGTTGCGCTATTTGCGCGGCGGTGGTGCCTTAGTGACGCTGAATTGCGGCTATGGCCATGGTTTTTCGGTGCGTGAGGTCATCGAGATGGTCAAACAGGTCTCCGGTGTCGACTTCGGGGTCGAGATCGCACCGCGCCGGCCGGGGGATCTAGCCCAGATCGTCGCAGCTTCCGATAAGCGAGGCAGTTGGATGCTTCAGCTTGCCGATGATATCGCGGGTGGCGATGCTTGGAGACGAGCCCGAAAGCATTATTATTGCCGGAATAAAAGAGAAAAAATATTACGATCGCGACACTAACAGCGAAATTATCTATCCGTCGATCGCAACTTACGGGGCATCCGAGCTCTTGCTAATTTTGAGCTACTGCGTGCTTGATCTGGAGCATATTTCGTTACCGGCCACTGTCACATTTGCGGCGCAATGGACCAAATATTGACTGTCATCTTCCAATGATTGCCGCTGCATTCTGGCTTTGTCCGTGGCTCACACGTACCCTAATCCTCGGTGCATTTCGAGGGGCTCGATCGGCGAGCGGTCAAAGGCTGGTCATGTGTAGCACCTCTAATTAATGATCGTGCCACGACGAGTAGATTGAGCTAGAATATGTGCGGTGTGGAAACAGCGATGCTTCGCTGGCAAACAATAAATCCGCGCACAGTAAGCCAGAGCTTGCTTGAGTTGAGGGCGGTTGGTTTAATTCAGTACCGGCGAATGGGATATGCAAAGGCGGTAGATCATAATGGGTGAAGTAAAGATTGAAAACAGAATCGTTGGGGAACGCTATTCGTGCTACGTCGTTGCGGAAATCGGTATAAACCATAACGGCGATATTGATATCGCCAAGAAGTTAATCGATATAGCTGCCTCGGCTGGGTGCGATGCAGTTAAATTTCAGAAGCGGACCGTCGAAGTCGTTTATACGAAGGAAGAGCTCGCTCGTCCGCGTGAGAGTCCATTTGGGCAAACCAACGGTGACCTAAAGCGAGGGCTTGAATTTGGGTTAGAACAGTACCGCATAATCGATGCCTATTGTCGCGACAAGGGGATCGTTTGGTTCGCTTCGTGCTGGGACGAAGAGTCGGTCGATTTCATAGAACAGTTCCACCCACCGGCCTATAAGATCGCCTCCGCCTGCCTGACTGACGATGATCTGCTGATCTACACTCGTGCCAAAGGTAAACCGATCATTCTATCGACCGGCATGAGCAGCCTGGATCAGATTGATTACGCGGTGAAGATCCTCGGTAAGGAGAACCTCATCATCCTGCACTCGTCAAGCACATACCCGGCTCATTACGAGGAACTAAACCTGCGCCTGATTCCGGTGCTGCAGCACCAGTTCGCCGTACCGATCGGTTATTCCGGCCACGAGACCGGGATTCCGTCGAGCGTCGCCGCGGTTGCCCTGGGCGCCTGCATGATTGAGCGGCATTTGACATTGGACCGCGCAATGTGGGGTAGTGACCATGCTGCCTCGCTGGAACCCAACGGCATTACCCGCCTCGTCCGTGACATTCGTCTAGTTGAGACTTCGCTCGGCGACGGCGTGAAGCGTGTTCTCGACCGTGAACTACCGATAATCCAAAAACTCAGACGGATCCATGGCCCACGCGTCCGAGTTCTCTGATCGAATGCGGATGGTTCCCAAGCTTCACAAACGACAATGCCCTGTGCAGTGGTAAGAAAATCTGTTCTATGGAAGACGACGCGAACAATTCCGAAGTGGGGTATTCAGCCGCGGCAACGCTCCGATCGCGCGTCCTTCGCTTCGATTAGTAAGTGCGGTAATGTCACAAATTAGGGATGCGGTTCTCCGGGCGCAATTAAAGACCTAATTCATGCTGAAGCTTTCGGACTACGCCATTCGATTTATAGCAGATCAAGGCGTGAAGCACGTATTCTTAGTGGTCGGCGGCGGAGCGATGCACCTGAACGAATCGCTCTCGCGTTGCAGAGAAATCGAATTCATCTGCAATCTGCATGAACAAGGCGCGGCTGTCGCTGCCGAGAACTATTCGAAAGCGACCAATCACCTGGGTGTTGTTCTGGTAACCACGGGACCTGGAGGTACCAATGCCATCACGGGCGTCGCCGGGGCGTGGCTCGATTCCACGCCCTGCGTTTTTATTTCAGGCCAGGTGAAAAGGGCCGACAGTATGTTTCGCCCCGATGGCACGCCTCTCGGTGTACGGCAGGGGGGGGTCCAGGAAGTGGACATTGTCTCCATCATTCGGCCCATCACCAAATACGCGGTAACAGTGAATGATCCTAAGACGATTCGATATCACCTGGAGCGCGCGCTTTATCTCGCGCAAACCGGGCGTCCGGGGCCGGTTTGGATCGATATACCTCTGGACGTTCAGGGTACCCCTATCGATGAGAGCGCGCTCATCGGGTTCGATCGACCAGTGGACATGTCCGGGTCCAATTTCTTGGATGCTCAGATCAGCAGCGTTATTGAAGCATTAAATTGCGCCGCTCGACCGATGTTCCTTGCCGGGAACGGCATTCGGTTGGCACGTGCCGAAAGCGAGTTTCGGGAACTCGTCCAAATTCTCGATATTCCGGTTGAAACAACTTGGTTGGCTATCGATCTGATCGATAACAACCACTCGCTTTTCGCAGGCCGTCCTGGATCGATAGCTGCACGAGGCGCTAACTTCGCCATGCAGAATTGCGATTTTCTTCTTTCCGTCGGCGCTCGTCTTGATCGCGTCGTCACAGGTTTCAACCCTGCGAGATTTGCGCCGGCCGCGCACAAGGTGATGGTCGAAATTGACCCGCCAGAGTTGGACAAAATGGGTGATTCGATACACACCAAAATCCCCGTAGACGCAGGAGAGTTCATGCGAGCTTTGCTCGTCCGCAAAGATGAAATTCGAGTTCTACGCCCTCAAGAGCGCGCTGACTGGAAGCAGCGTTGCGCTGACTGGAAACTTCGTTACCCGATTGTTATGCCGGAACATCGGAAGCCTAAGGGTCGGGTGAGCGCTTATTATCTGGCGGATGTTTTCTCCGATTTGCTGCGCGATGACGACTTCATCGTTTCCGGTAGCTCCGGCAGCGGAATCGAACTATTTCTCTTAGCCCTTCGGGTCAAAGCCGGGCAGCGAGTGTTTCACACAACCGCATTAGGAGCGATGGGTTTCGGTATCCCCGCCTCTATAGGCGCGTGTATCGCGGGCGGACGCCGCCGGACGGTGTGCGTGGATGGCGACGGCGGATTTCAGCTCAACATTCAGGAGCTCGAAACCGTCGTGCGCCTTCAACTCCCAATCAAGTTTTTCGTGCTCAACAACGAGGGCTATGCCTCAATCCGCGCTTCTCAGACCAACTTCTTCGGAGGGGCCACTATTGGCTGCGACCACAGAACCGGGCTATCCCTTCCCGACATTCGCAAAGTTGCCCATGCCTATGGTCTTGCGACGGACCTGATCGAGGACCAAACTGACCTGCATTCCGAACTGCGCCGCGTTCTCGAAAAGCCAGGCCCCGTTGTGTGCGACGTTCACATGATCCTAGACGAGGTTCGCGCCCCCCGGCTTTCCTCAGTACAGCGCATCGATGGATCTTTCGCCTCGAGACCCCTTGAAGATCTGTGGCCATTCCTGGAGCGAGAAGAGTTTTACTCTAATATGCTGGTTCCAGTAAACGAGGACTAGAGACGCGATGCACCGCATCGCCATCATGCAGGGAAGACTTCTGCCACCCGAGGAAGGACGATTTCAGTATTTCCCACGCGATTGCTGGCGTGAAGAATTTCCACGTGCCGCCGCCGCCGGCTTGAATGCCATCGAATGGATTTACGACCTGCACGGAGCCGATATCAATCCGCTGGGTAGCGATTCAGGGATCGAGGAAATGCAAGCGCTGGCACGCCAGCACAAAATCGACGTGGCCTCCGTTTGCGCCGACTATTTCATGGATTGCCCCTTCACCACTGCGCGTCCAACAGAATTTAGGAAACTTGTAAGTCATTTGGTTTGGTTGCTGGATCGCTGCCGATTGATCGGGATCACCCGTATCGTTCTTCCATTTGTCGACGCTTCCCGTATCGAAACACGCTTCCAGGAAACGCAAGTCGTCGACATGCTTCGGGACGTGCTCCCCCACGCCGCTAAAGCGGGCGTCGAAATTCACTTGGAAACCTCATTCGGTCCCAAGGATTTTGCCGCGTTGCTCGCGAAGCTGACTCATCCAATGCTTAAAGTGAATTACGACACAGGCAATAGCGCGTCGCTCGGTTACAATGTTCGGTGTGAGCTCGCGGCTTACGGTTCTCAAATCGGCGGCGTGCATATCAAGGACCGGGTTCGCGGGGCCGGAACTGTGCCGCTGGGCCAGGGAGATGCCGATATCTCGGCACTACTCTCCGGCCTGGTCGCCATCGGTTATCAGGGCGATTTCGTTTTGCAGGTTGCGCGCGGCACAACGGGCGACGAAGTGACGTGGGCTCGACAGAACCGTTTGTACCTTGTCCAGCGGTTGAAAGAGGCGAATCGCTGATGAGAATCCTGATGGTCGGGCTAGGTGGCATCGGCCAGCGTCATGTTCGCAATCTGCGCACATTGTTGGGCGAGGGACCTGATATTATCGCCTGGCGGGTCAGGCGCTTATCTCACGTCCTAACACCTACGTTGCGATCTAATGACAGAATGGACGTCGAGAAGACCTACGACATTCGCACGTTCGATTGCCTACAATCGGCCTTGGACGAGCAGCCGCGGGTCGCATTCATCTGTAATCCGACGAGTTTGCACGTCCCAGTAGCTCTCAAATGCTTGCGCGCGGGTTGCGATGTGTTTCTTGAAAAGCCCGTATCGAATACCTTGAATGGCCTTAGCCAACTAATCGCCGAAACGCGAGAGCGCCGCCGCGTTGTGATGGTCGGCTACCAGCTTCGTTTCCATCCCAGCTTTTTGGCACTTCAGCGCGCGATCCACGAAAGCAGTCTCGGACATTTGTTGAGCGTGCGGGCGCACGTCGGCGAATATCTTCCAAGCTGGCACCCTTACGAGGACTACCGCAAGATGTATGCGTCGCGCGCGGAATTGGGTGGCGGTGTGGTCCTTACCCAAATTCACGAATTCGATTATCTCTATGCGCTCTTCGGGCTGCCACGCCGAGTTTTTGCAATTGGCGGACATTGGAGCGATCTCGAAATCGACGTTGAAGACGTCGCGAGCACGTTGATGGAATTTCGGTTTGATGGGCGGTCCTTGCCCGTTCATTTACAACAAGATTATCTACAGAGCCCTCTCAGTCGAGGCTGTGAAATCGTCGGAGATCGCGGAAAGCTTGTGATGGACTTGGTTTCCTCATCCATCACTCGGTACGACCGGGAGGGAAAGGTAACGCAATTTACGCGATTCGAAACTTTCGAGCGGAACGAGTTGTTCCTCGATGAGCTGCGCCATTTCCTGGGGTGCGTCAAAACGCGGGCAAAGCCCGTCGTGGATTTGAATGACGGAATGTGGAGCCTGAAGATGGCGCTTGCTGCGAAAGAATCGATCGCCACCGGACGCGTCGTTGGGCTTGCTGAGCTCCACGAATCCCGGAGTACGCAAAATGCCTGAAGTTTTCGACTTGACGGGCAGGGTCGCCGCGATAACTGGCGGCGCGGGATTGCTAGGAGAGCAGCATGCACGAGTGATCGCCCAAGCTGGTGGAATTCCGATTCTGCTAGACGTCTCCTCCCAAACGCCGCACAAAGCCGAGCAACTGGCGGCCGAGCTTGGCGTTTCCGCATGGGGCCGTCGGACCGATATTACGCAAGCGGAGGATTTGGAGGAGTGCCTGAAGGAGATTCTCGACCGTTTTGGCCGCATCGATATTCTGATAAACAATGCCGCTAATAATCCAAAGGTAGAGAACCGCGCGGATGTTAATTTTTTGCGCTTCGAAAATTTTCCTTTGCAACAATGGGCCGCGGATATTGATGTCGGCTTGACGGGCGCATTCTTGTGCAGCAAGACCCTTGGCTCGGAAATGGCCAAGAGAAGGCGCGGTGTAATCATTAATGTCGCGTCCGATCTTGCGCTGATCGGACCCGACCAGCGTATCTACAGGCGTGCGGGCCTTCCCGACCACCTCCAGCCAACGAAACCAGTATCCTACTCGGTGGTGAAATCAGGGTTGATCGGATTAACCCGATATCTGGCGATATATTGGGCCGACCGCGGCGTTCGCGTCAACGCCATCTCTCCCGGTGGGGTCTTCGACGGTCAGCCTGAGGAGTTCGTTGCGAAACTCGCTGAGCTGATTCCGCTCGGCAGAATGGCGAGGCTCGATGAATACCAGGGTGCCATTCTGTTTCTATGTTCGGACGCGTCATCCTATATGACCGGATCCAATCTGGTTATTGATGGCGGGAGGACTTGTTGGTGACGACCACCCGCACAAGCGTGCGCGATCAGTTGCATGCACTCCTTACTGAGGGTGTCGCTGGTGCACTCCACCGAGAACAAACATCATTTGATGAATTGGCGGGGCCGTCAGGTAAGTCGCTGGTTCTATTCGGCGCAGGAAACCTCGGTCGCAAGACACTGACTGGCTTAAGGAAGTTGGGAATCGAGCCGTTGGCCTTTGCAGACAACAATCCCAGGCTGTGGGCGCGGTCGCTCCATGGCGTTCCAGTTATGTCTCCGCAGGAAGCTGCCGCTCGGTACGGGAGGATTGCAACGTTTGTTGTGACCATTTGGTGCGGTGAGGCATGGGATCGAATGCGCGACCGAGTTCAGTCTCTGCGCGACCTCGGGTGTGAACACGTATTGACGTTCGGGCCTTTATACTGGAAGCACCCTGATGCATTTCTTCCACATTATGCTGCCGCTCCGGCGCACAAAGTGCATGAACAGGTGGAGAACGTCGTTGAAGCGGCTGAACTCTGGGCCGATGAGGCTTCGCGAAGCGAGTATCTTTCTCAGATCCGCTGGCGGCTATTGTTTGATTTTGATGAGCTAGCCGATCCTGTAAATCACCCCATCTACTTCCCAGCGGATCTCTGCACTCTAATGCCCGATGAAGTCTTCGTCGATTGCGGTGCGTTTGATGGTGACACCATCGCCAGCTTTTTGGAGCAGCAGAATCTAGGATTCAAGAAGATCTTTGCCTTCGAACCGGACCCAGCCAGTTTTGCGAAGCTGAGCCAAAAAGTAGCTGGCCTTCTCGCAGGGGGCCGCATTGTGCTCCACAGAGCAGCGATTGGTGCGGAAAGCGGGCCGGCCTCCTTTACGGCCGACGGAACGCCCGCGGCCTCAATGGGCGCAGGCCGCGTTCAGGTCGATTGCGTCAAGCTGGACGACGCTTTGAAACACGAAGTTCCCACATATATCAAGATGGACATCGAAGGCGCGGAACTGGACGCGATAGAAGGCGCACGTCAAACTATCAAGGAGCGTTCGCCAGTTCTTGCCGTCTGCAGTTACCACAAGCAGGATCATGTTTGGAAAATCCCGCTGCTCATTCATTCTATCAATCCCGACTATCGCTTCTTCCTGCGGCCGCATTTAGTTGAGATATGGGACCTGGTCTGTTACGCCATTCCTCCGAAGCGATTGATTGGAAAAGCCGACTAGCGGTGCATCGCACACGTTTTCCATCCCGGCTCTGCCCTGTCTGCGGAAGCTCGCGATCAAGGCTGATATACCGGCAGGCTTTCGAACGTTTCCCCGCCGCCGGGAATATTGATGGCTACGACGTCGTGATATGTCGAGACTGTGGAGTGGGCTTCGCTGACGACATTCCCCCACAATCAGCTTTTGACGAATACTATCGCGAGCTCTCCAAGTATGAAAACGTGAGTGCCGACCGAACTAATCCCGCGCGAGTCGAACAACGCTTTCGCGATATAGCGGGCTTGATCGTTGAACATATTCCTTCCAAGAAATCACGCGTCCTAGAAATTGGATGCGCGACTGGGGGCTTGCTCAAGGTTCTTGCCGATCTCGGGTTTCGAAACCTCGTGGGCACTGACCCTTCAGCAGCTTGCATTCGTACCGTGAGCGAATTGCACGGGATAGTGGGTTTTTCCGCCACGCTTTTCACGGTCCCGGCGCCAGTAGAGCCGTACGATTTCCTCATTCTGACTGGCGTGATGGAACACATTCGCGATCTTGACACCGCCATTAACCATTTCAAACGGCTCTTGACACCCAACGGACGTGTCTATCTGGAGGTTCCTGATGCGAGCCGGTACGAAGCTACTCAAGACGCGCCATTTCAGGAATTTAGCATCGAACACATCAATTTCTTCTCCGGGAAGTCGCTTGCGAATCTTATGGTGACCCGTGGATTCCGCGTGCTGAAGACTGACAATACCCTACGACCACTGCATGAAGTTACCTGTCCGTGCGTCTACGGAGTGTTTGAGAACTCAATAAAGCGGGTACCAATCCATTTCGACAACGAAACAGAAGTGGCCCTCGAAGCCTATATCAAAGGGTGCTCGGCAGAAGACACTCGAATTCGCGCTGTCATCGAGCAGTCCTTGCGCCCAGGCGAACGAATGATCGTCTGGGGAGTGGGCACGCTTGCGCTGCGCCTTATTGCGACGGGCGGACTCGATCCTGCCAATATCAGTCTATTTGTGGATTCCAACCCGAAGTACCAGCAACAACAGCTACGTGGTATTCCGATCGTGAGCCCGGCCAACATTAGCGGCCGTCCGGAACCGATTCTGATCTCCTCGTGCAGTTCACAAGACTCCATTCGCAAGCAAATCCGCCACGGACTAGGCTTGAAAAACCCACTGATACTGCTATTTCCGACCGCCAGTGTGTTGGAATAACGAAATTGGCCGAGCGTAACATCTGGCGTTTAACATACAACACGAACGTTCAGAATTCGAACGGAATGCATTTATCAAAAATGAATACAAGATCGCGAAACCCGGTGGGTCGACCCGATCACAGCAGAGGCTCGCTCGGGCCGTACCACCGTGGATTAAATTTCTGGAGTATCCCTTGCCCGGTCAAATCGGTGCTTGCAGTGCACGACTTGCATTCGCGAAGGAGCGCGAAGGATTGCTGGCGACTCGCATGCTTCGCACATCCACCTTCCAGCCCTTTACCGACGAGTGCGCAACGATGACTTCCCAGCTCGTACCACTGATCTGCGTCGTGATTCCCTGTTACAACGAACAAGACAACATTGCCCCGCTATACGAGCGGATCGTGGCAGCCTTTGCGAAGATCCCCAATGAGAGCTACTGCCTGTTGTTTATCGACAACGCCTCAACGGATGGCACCGTTGAGCGGATCAAGGCTATCGCCGCCAAAGATCGCGCTGTTCGACTGATCGTTAACGTTCGCAATTTCGGCGTTGTGCGATCAGGCCTGCACGCTTTTTTGGAGGCACCAGGGGACGCCGTCATTAGTATAGTGGCCGACTTGCAAGACCCGCCGGAGATGATACCTGAATTTGTCCAGCGTTGGCGGCAAGGGTTCAAAGTTGTTATCGGAATCAAGCCCAAGAGCACTGAACATAGTCTTATGTTCTCAATCAGGCGACTCTATTACAAGGTTGTCGGACGTCTCTCGGATATTCCGCTGATAGAAAACTACACAGGCTTTGGACTCTACGATCGGGAGGTAGTGGAAGCGGTGCGGGCCACGGGCGACCACTACCCTTATTTTCGTGGCCTGATCGCCGAACTTGGATACGCCAGAGCGGAGATCCCTTACCTTCAGCAGAGACGACAACGCGGCAGCAGCAAGAATAACTTTTATAACCTTTACGAGCTCGCAATGCTCGGCATCACCAGCCATTCCAGGGTGCCTCTTCGACTGGCAACCATGGCGGGGTTTGCGCTGTCAGCGTCGAGTCTGTTAGTTGCCCTAGCTTACCTAGTTGCCAAGCTTCTCTTCTGGTACCGTTTCCCCGCCAATACAGCACCGATCTTAATCGGCCAGTTTTTTTTCGCTTCGGTACAATTGTTCTTCATCGGCCTCCTCGGCGAGTATATCGGCGCCATTCTCAGCCAAGTAACCAAACGACCGCTGGTAATAGAAAAGGAACGGGTCAACTTCGATGGCGTCGACACTTGAAGCCAACTAACGTCTTTGCATCCGTGCCCTGGGGCGTTCGGCGTCAACCACACTCCCAGTTTTGCGCCCTCTGTGTCGATCTTCGCGAATTGCGGCTTTGACCACGGTATTTGCAGTCACACCGCATCTTTCAAAGTCTCGCCGAGGAAATCAGCGGTCTGCTCGATCTGGGCGGGCAGAGGTGCGAGCGCTACCCCATAACGCACCGCGCGGTCGCGCATTGCGGTGCCGTCACCAACATACCGGTCTACGGGCCCTTCAAGCAGCGGTGGGCGTTCGATTCGGATATTTGGGCGATCCAGAACGCTGGCGCAAAGTTGTGCCAGTTCACCTAACTCACTCTCGCCTTCGCCGGCGGTATCGAACGGCTCGACTATCGGCTCCTCGCGATCGGATAACATACATAGGGCAAGGTCGATTACGTTGAATATCGACACATACGAACGGACGACCGGATGGCTCGCGTGCAAGATGATCGGCCCGCCACGTAACACATCGAGAATGATCGAAGAGAGGGCATAAGTATTAACCTTGTTGACGTAAGGCCCGGCCAAATTAAAAACGCGCATAACTGCGAGTGGGATGTCCTCTTGCGCAGCTAGTTGCGCGAAATGAAGTTCGTCACGCCGCTTCAGAACGCCGTAGGGGTTTGCGACGATGTCGTCGTCGAGTGTTCCATCCGCACGGTAAACCGCGCCAGACGAAGGAATGAATAAGCCAATCGCTTTGCGCCCAGCGATCGCGTGGCTGACGGCGCCGGTAATCGCCGAATTGCCAGCGACATAATCGTCATGACTATGGGTTGCCACTTTGTCACGGGTCAGAAATGCGTAGTGTAAAAACACGTAGCGCTTCTCAGCGGGGAGATTAACGAGATTATCAAGCGGGTGAATATCGACGTGGCGACCTTCGTGCAGCTTGATCTCACGACCGTGCGAGCCGAAGGCGATAACGCGTTCTGCAAATTGCGGGCCGAGTGCGGAGTCCAGGACGTCGAGCGTTGCCTGGCCAAGCCACCCGGTCGCTCCTGTGACCGCAAAGCAGACATCGGGATCGGCCAGCGCGGAACCCATTAGCCGCGGAAACGTGAAAGAATGGACAGGCGGGGAGGACGAAATGGCCATCTAACAAATCAGCCGGTCTTCATTTCCGTCGGCTTGCCGCTGCAGAAACTTTTGGGACCCGGTCGATATCCGTACAAAACTGCGTAATCTGGTCGATCGTGTAGTCGAGCGCGGCCACTTCGAGACCGGGAAAAACGCCGATCCAGAAGGATGATGTCATCACCTGGTCACTGGCCTCAATGCCGCTGGCAATACGATATTGGCGTTTTCGGAAATATGGTTGGCGCAGAATATTTCCCGCGAACAATAGCCGGGTCGCAATATCCTTGCTGTTGAGGAATTTGACCAGCTCGTCGCGGGTGAACGGCGCGTCGTCGCGCACCGTGAGAGGGAAACCGAACCACGATGGATTGGTATGTGGCGTTGCCTCCGGCAAAATCAGGAATTGCTCGAGGCACTTCAGCCCGGCATACAGATGTGCGAAATTGCGTCGCCGCGCCAGGATGAAGTCTTCGAGGCGGTCCATTTGTGCCAGTGCGACGGCCGCCTGCATGTCGGTAATCTTTAAATTATAACCGATGTTCGAATAAATATATTTGTGATCGTAGCCGCGCGGCAAATCGCCGAGTTTCCATTGGAAGCGGCGTTTACAGGTATTCTCGTTACCCGGCGCGCACCAGCAGTCGCGGCCCCAATCGCGAATCGATTCAAGCGCGCGCTTGATCAAGCTCTCATCGGTAAACACTGCCCCTCCCTCACCCATAGTTATATGGTGGGCCGGATAAAAACTTACAGTGCCGACATCGCCGAAGGTGCCAACCAACTTGCCATCGTAGGTGGCGCCAAGCGCATCGCAGCAATCCTCGACTACATACAGCTTGTGACGCTTGGCGATATCCATCACCGTTTTGAGATCAAACGGATTGCCAAGAGTATGCGCAATAACGATAGCGCGCGTGCGCTCCCCGACCGCCTGTTCGATCAGGTCTGAGCGGATATTGTAGGTCGGAATGTGTACATCCACGAAGACAGGAACGAGGCCATTTTGAATGATTGGGTTGATGGTGGTCGGGAATCCTGTCGCACAGGTGATTACCTCGTCGCCCGGTTTGAGCGGATCGTGAATCATAGGCGAAGTAAGCGAGCTGACCGCTAGTAGATTGGCCGATGAGCCCGAATTACACGTTATGGCAAAGCGCAACCCGAGAAAATTTCGGAACCGGTCTTCAAAGGCGGCGTTAAAGCGGCCGGTTGTTAGCCAGAAATCGAGCGACGCGTCCACCAAACTACGGACCTCTTCGGGACCATAGACCCTACCGGAAACAGGAACGTGTGAGGTGCCGGGTACGAACGATTTCCGTTTGTGTCCAATTTCGGCATAGCGCGTCACGAGGTCGAGGATCTGCCGGCGGAGCACTAGCGCCTCGCCGACGTCTTTGCTGGGTGTTAATGGTTGGACTTTGTCACGCATGGACACGGTTTCCAAATTTATCAGAACTCGTCACGCGATCGGTCGGATAGGCCGCAATCTGCTGGCGCGTGAAGGCTAGCATAGCTTCGCCCACCATATAGCGTCGGTACCATTCGATAGTACGCGCTACGGCTTCCTCGAATGCCCAGCGGGGAGCCCAACCGAGCTGAGCGCGGGCCTTAGTCGAATCTAGCTTGAGCATGATGGCTTCGCGCGGCAGGTCTGGTTCTTTATTGATGCGCAAAAGGTCGGTGCGCCCCCACAAGCTGCAGCTCAGGGTGGCAACTTCCTCGACGGTACGCTCACTGCCGGAGTCGGGGCCGAAGTTCCAGGCTTGCCATTTTGTCGGAGCTTCTGCCCAGGCCTTTTCAGCTACGCTCAAGTAGCCCGCAAGTGGGTCCAGCACGTGCTGCCAGGGCCTTATGGCGCGAGGCTGGCGGATCACGATCGGCGCGTCCGCCATTAGTCCACGCATGAGGTCGGCCATGAGCCGATCCTTAGCCCAGTCACCACCGCCGATCACGTTGCCAGCGCGCACTGACGCCACACTGCATTTGCTGGCGGCAATCTCGAAGAATGAGTGGGCGTAGGCAGCCGTCACCAATTCCGCCGCGCCCTTGCTGCTACTGTAGGGATCATGCCCGCCCATCGCGTCGTCCTCGCGGTGGGCGCGGTCAGGCTCGGGATTGTCGTAACACTTGTCGCTGGTTGCAACTACGACAACTCCTACGCTCGGCACATGGCGCGCGACTTCCAGCACATGTGCAGTACCCATCACATTGGTGGCATATGTTTCGACTGGGCACAGGTAGGATTCACGCACAAGCGATTGCGCGGCGAGATGAAAAAGAATTTCAGGCTCGAAACGGCTCACCGCCTCTTGCAGTGCGGCAGGATCGCGCACATCGGCATGCCAATGTTTTGCTAGCACGGTCCTGACTTTGCCGACTTCGAATAAGTTCGGTTGCGATGGCGGCTGGAGCGAATACCCGGCCACTTGCACGCCGAGTTGCTCAAGCCAGATTGCCAACCACGCCCCTTTGAAACCCGTGTGTCCTGTTAAGAAGACGCGCTTGCCCGCCCAAAAGCTAGGAGTCATCGAGCACTACCGCCAAACCTGCCAAGGCGCATTACCGCTCGCCCAAAGTTCTTCGAGCAGATTGCGATCCCGGAGCGTATCCATCGGCTGCCAAAATCCTGTGTGCGGATAGGCTGCAAGTTGGCCCTCGGCCGCAAGCCGCTCCATCGGCTCTTTCTCCCACAGAGTGGCATCATTATCGATGTAATCAATAGCTTTGGTTGCTAGCACGAAGAAGCCGCCATTGATAAGATTGCCTTCGCTGAGTGGCTTTTCGCTGAATTGCCGCACCAGATTTTTCTCGACTGTCAATGCGCCAAATCGCGCAAGTGGCCGCACTGCGGTGACGGTCGCGAGCTTGCCGTGCTGGCGATGGAACGCGACCAGTTTGCCAATATCGATATCGGAGACGCCGTCGCCGTAGGTGAAGCAGAAATTATTGTCATCTTCAAGATATTTGCGCACCCGTTTGAGACGACCGCCAGTGAGAGTAGCTTCGCCGGTTTCCACCAGCGACACGCGCCACGGATCTGCGAAGCTCTCATGGACCGTGATCTTGCCGTCCCGCACGTCGATCGTTACGTCGGACAGGTGCAATTTATAGTGAAAGAAATATTCTTTGATAACATAGCCTTTGTAGCCCAAACAGATGATGAAATCATTGATGCCGTAATGCGAATAGATCTTCATGATGTGCCAAAGAATCGGGCGGTTGCCGATCTCAATCATTGGCTTGGGTTTGATCTCAGTTTCTTCGGCAAGCCGTGTGCCACGGCCACCGGCGAGTATCACGGCTTTCACGCGCCCTCCTCGACTTCTATCACGGCGGGCCTAGCAAATCATATCCCCACTACCGGTCGCGGCCTGTTGCGTTTATGAGTTCGCCAGTCCCAAAACAACAAGCCGAGGCAGGCCACTAGCAATACCACAACTGTCGTTCCGAGACAGACCGCGATCCACAGTGGCCCCGGTGCAATGCTCAAACGCGAAGCTACCGAGAGCGATCGCGACCGGCAGCAGCACTAGGAGCTGATCGTGGGCTAGCATGTACGTGCGAATTCCCATGTCCTCGAGACCGGGGACCATGCGAATCGTGTCGTGATTCCCCCAACACCCCATACACCGATTTGCCAAGATGGGCCCGCAATCCATATTGCTCAATGAGTGCAAACCTCTCTCCCGGGATGGCGAGAGCATTTATCTCGCCGGTATCGACGACGCGCATTACTATCAGGTCGATAATATCGAAAAGGCGGCCTCCAACATTCCGCCCGACGCTTTTTCTATTTTGCTGTCCCGCACCCCCGAGGTTTATCGACACGCCGTCCATGCCGGGTTCGACCTACTGCTCAGCGGGCATACCCACGGCGGTCAAATCTATCTGCGCGGTTCTATCCCAATCACCTTGTCGTCGGTGGTACCGAGACTGTTCGGATCGGGGGCTTGGAAGTACCACAATATGGTCGGATATACGTCAGTCGGTGCTGGATCGTCCATCGCCGCAGTTCGGCAAGGCGCCGCGAAACGCGCTACTTAGCAACATTGGAAATGATGAACTGTTATTTCTGGAAGGCAATTAATATGTAAATTTGGCTTGCCAATGTGTAGGTGTATCGCGAATGGCCAGCGCGCGAATTGGAAGGGCCACCTTCGGGTTTCGCTGGTTTTTTTGCCCCGTCGCTCTCTATCCAGCCTTGTCGCTCAGCGCAGAAGTGGTTTCAATCTGACTAATCGGAGGGCTGGAAAAAGGGTCGCATGGAGCAACTGGCGGAAATGCGGGATATTTCCATCGTACCCATTTTCGCGCGAATCCGGAGTTTAGTTGCCCTAAAGTTGCGCGTTGTTATCGTTGATAGCGCGCTGATTTGCCAACATGTGAGGACGGTGGCAACACATAGGCTCTAGTCGTCGCAGAACTTAGCATTCGGTTGCTCAGCGTTCGAGTTCATATCTTTTCCGTCGAAATACTGAAAGAATGATCTCGTCGTCGACTTTAATCTGATAAAAAAGATCGTAGTCCTCGGCGTATTTCGTGTCATCCAAATCCTTTTCCTGACGATAGCTGGTTACGATGTAACGCGTTGGTTCCTGGCCGTACCTAAGGCGTTTTTTATCGGGCTCATCTATCATGTTGAAGGCCTCTCGAACCGGAGTATGAATGCCTCGCACGTCAATGGTTTCACTATGATCATTCTTTAGTATGTATTCCAGCGCCTTTCTATTGGCCAAGCCCCAGTAATCCAAGTCATATCGAGACCTCAGGTTGGTTCCGGCGAAGATGTTGAAATAGACATTCTGAAAAGGGTGCACTTTCCACATCCAGGCTGCGGTATAGATAAGGGAGATTGCAGTGACTGCGGCAAGCAGTGACTTACGGACGGACCAAACCCAATCATTGCTCCACAGCGATACCCACCCCTTGATGGCAAGCAGCAGGAATGCGGGATAAATGAAGTACAGGTGTCGCCATCCATCATAGAGCACTGGATGCACCAAGATGACCGCCGCAATGGGAGTAGCAAACAAGCCAAAAAAGACGGCGTCCTGCAATTCTTCGTCACCCTTCCACAAACCTGCGCTCCGGGATGCAATCTGGCGAAGCGTGTTGAATGCCCCCACGAGAAACAATCCGAGATATAGCACCGGGGTTGTGATCGATATCCATACTGGGATGTAGTGCCACGGAAGTTCGGTACTTCGGATGAAGCGTCCCATATATAGGACTTCGTCGTCCCAATAGTCCTTCGACACATTCCCTAATGCTTGAACGAAATTGGCAATCGGACTGGACCACAGCCACGGCCACATCGCTATAACGAGGATGGACGCGACGGGGAGGTAAACAGCTAAGGCGCGACAGGCTAATGGAGTCGGCAATTCCCGTTTCAGCAGCCTGACGATTAGGATCGCGACCGTGGCGGCCGGCACTATTATCGCCATCATGCGTATATCGATTGCGACTGCTGATGCCAATGCGTGAAGGAGGGCAGTCTTCAAGCTTGGCTTAAGAACAAACGCTATCGTTGTGTTCATGGCGATCGCGAAAACAGCCATGAAGACGACGTCTTTTGAATTGTAGAACGATTCTGCAAAGAGGCGCGGCGTAAGGACCAGGAACAGTGCCGCCAGCAACCCGATCCGCCAGTCCGAGAAGCGGCGGTCTGCCATTCTTTTAACGGCGTATATACCGGCAACAGCCACCAGAAACGTAAGCAAGTGTCGAAACATGAAAACATTTTTTTTATCGTGAATTCCCAACATTACCTCGAGAGCAACAGCCGGCGCTTCAAAGGCGACGCCATAAGCTCGCTGTGGATACTCGTTCAGGGACGGCACGTGGTCTGCTGCGCTAGTCAATAGAGAAGGCGCAAGGCATTTCGCGACATACTTAAGCGTCACTGCGCCTCTGAAGCGTGCCAGTGGTTCGTCCCACGAAATTCCATAGTCACGGTAGGTGCCTAGCCCAATGGCCAGCAGTACGAGAAAGAAGACGGTCTGGATGGGATATTTCACTTCAGTCTTACTATGACTCGCGTGCCGACCCTGACGCATCCGAATTCTTTGACCGCGCACTCTTAATTACAGGTGGAAGTATTGCAAATTGCGGACAATTCTGATTACAACAGCCCATCGCTACCTTGATTGCGCTCGGATTACTGCACGGCTGGCGCCCCGACCCGATTCATCAGATTGGCCGTCGTCCCGAGTCTCGTTATATACGGGGAGAACTTATACTGGGCCGCGCTCTCTCGCCAGAATGAATGTCGACACGGTCACGAAGGAAGACATCAGTGTCTATCGCCTTAACCCCGTGAGCTTACCGACGCACCCCATGACCAACTCCCGCTTTTCGATCGTTATTCCGGCGAAGGACGAGGCCGAGAGCCTCGGCGATCTTCTGAAGGAGATCTCGGCCGCCCTCGGCGGCGACAGCTTCGAGGTCATTGTGGTCGATGACGGCAGCATGGACGGCACAGCCGACGTGCTGCAACGATTAGCGGAAGTCCATCCGTTTCTGCGCTGTTTGGTCCACGCGCAATGCTGCGGCAAGAGCGCGGCGATCTTGACCGGGGTGCGCGCTGCGCGCGCTCCCTTGATCGCGACCTTGGACGGCGACGGTCAGAACGACCCCTGCTATTTGCCAGCGCTGCTGGCGCTCATGGCCGAGCCCGGTGTCGGACTTGCCGCGGGCCAGCGTATCAAGCACGCACATCCACAGGCCAAGCGGATCGGCTCTCGTTTCGCCAATCGCCTGCGCGCACGGCTACTACACGACAATACGCGTGACACCGCTTGTGGGCTCAAGGCTTTTCGCAGGGACGTCTTTTTGCGCCTCCCATATTTCGACACGATGCATCGGTTCCTGCCGGCCCTGGTCCAGCGTGATGGACTTGCCGTCCGCCACCTCGACGTTGTCGACAGAGATCGGCTGCATGGCCGATCGAAATACGGCGTCATCGATCGTGCGATCGTGGGATTGTTCGATCTGGTCGGAGTTCATTGGCTGATCAAGCGACGCAGGCGGGTGCCCCAGACCACGGAGGTATTCTCAAACTCCGATTGATGTACCTTCACCCCAGCTTACAAATATCCATGCCGTTCCAGCCGACAAGTGGGAGCGGCGCACCGGACCCAAAGTTCGATCCCGGGACCGTATGAGTGCACCGCGGCAAAGTGCTGCGCCACCCAGCCGTGGAACCCCGCTACCGGCTTAATCGCAAATCGATTCGTCGCAAACATCACGACGTGAACCCTAGGATCCGATGCTGCCTCAATCAGCTGTTGGGTGGTGAGATAGCCGGTCCGAATACGCACCGATGAGGTGTCGACGAGAAACGGCGGAGTATCGCGATCTGCCAAGGCAGCCATAAATTGACCGTCGGTAAGGATCCATTGATCGGCCGCTGTTCTTTTTTTGCTAAATAAATCAATAATTTATCTGGATACTTTGGTACGTCGGCAGCTTGACCGAAGGTCGCGGCGCCCGCTTCATCTGCGGCACGCTTGGCCTTGTCCAAGGCACGCGCCGCCTTGGCCTTAATCGGCGGCACACCTTTTTTCAGCTCCTTGCGAATAAGGCATCCGCCGGCAGCCTTCGGCTCGCAGTAATTGGCTCAGGGCATTCATCAGCTCACGACGGGTATGCAGGCTCGGTTGACGGCCTATCATGTGTGTTCCCGTTTTTTGGCGCAGGAGCGCCGTTCACAGCGGCATCGTCATCGTCTTCATCCCGTAGACGCGGCCGCACAAATTCGACCCGTATGCCATACTTTTCCGCTAGTGACGGCTGCTCTCCCTTTGTTGCTTCGGCTGAACTCAATCTGGGGTGCAAATAGGGAGCGGCCGCCATCGCCATCGCCATCGCATCACGGCGCTTCGGCTCGGCATTGGCGTCGCGCATAACCGACAGCATGTAATCGAGCGGCAAAATGCCAGTAGCTTCGGTGGCCGCGCGGGCCTCGGCGGTTGCGCGATTACGCGAGCCTTTCTGTCGTCCACCGGTTTTGCGGCCTAGTGCCATGTTCTAACGATCCAGTTGACCCAGCTTATTTGAGCGCACTTTTTCGAGGCTTATATCGTGGTGATCCGTTTTCGAACAGCGCACCTACTCACCACAGCGCAATTTCCACCACGCAGTGTTCGGTCCCTCGTTAAGCAAGTGCGCTGTGGTGCGCTGTGCGCTGTGGTCGCCGCCGCAAGCTGACAACATTATTCCAATGGAAAGGATCAAACTCCCACCAAACCCGAGGGTTCAATGGCTGAGACTAGAATAGCAAATCTACCTACGCAGAAAGGCCTCCTTGAACTGGCCGTCGATCTCGAGCGGTTGATCGAGGAAGCCAAGCGGCTCGGTGACGCTGAAGTGTTATCCGATCTTGAGCTTGAGCTGGACGAGATCGAGGACGCGATGCACCGGGTATGGAGGGCGAAGCTATGAGCTATAGCCCTTACATAATCCGCTCGATCAGTCAGTGTAAAATCTTGTTCAACATCGATGGGGTTATATAATGGCTTCCGGGAAGGGGTGGCTGTGCGAGAAACCTCTCGTCGCATTTTTCTCGTCCGTGTGTTATTGCATCGCCGGAATTCCCGTCGCGCGAATCTTGCATCGCACGGGCTTCAGCAGATGGCTCGCGTTGCTAATCCCAGTACCACCGATCAATAAGCACGACACCGTTTTAGGTTCTGTCGGCAAGACGCGACTAACACCCTCTCTGCTTTCCAAGCTCAAGTCACAATCTGCAAGGTACGCGTTTCTCTGTGTCACCGTAATCATAATCGGTGCTGCATTTAGGCTATCGCAGTACCTTCTGCTCTGCACAAATATCCCTTTTCTGGTCGATTGCTGCTGTTTCTCGTGCCCATCGTGTTTTTAATCGTCGCAGAAGCAGTCGGACGGGTTGGCTCCCTGCTTGTCAGTCTCAAGTTGCCGCAGATGGGATTGCCTGTAGCTCTAATGGCCCTGACGCTGCTCGCCATTAAAACCAAGCTATTATGCTTTGCGACACCTATGGGAGCCACGGCTTGTTGAGGAGACCAAACCGATGATGGCCTATTTGAGCACCTACAGGCGCGAGAACGATATGGTGTATGTCTACTATGGGGCCGTGCCTGCATTTCTCTATTACTCAGCATTTTACGGCCTCGCCGACGTGCCTTTTGTGCAGGGTTCATACAACAGGCAGAACATTAACGGTTATTTCCGCGAGCTAAGTCGAATGAGCGGCAGAAGTCGCGTTTGGATTCTGTTCTCTCACGATTACAATTGGACTGCAGTGGATGAGGAGACTCTTATCTTGGAGCATCTTGACCAGATTGGGAGGCGCTTGGACCAACTCAACGCCCCAGGTTCACAGCTTTATTTGTATGATCTCTCGATATTTGGCCCTCGGTGAAATGCTTTCCGAATACCGCTGTATCGACCGTGATCGGCTTCGCAGTCTCGGGAGAGAGGTCCGCCAGCCGGTGCGGAACGTCACACGGGCGGTTGATCCGCTTCGCGACAGGTTTTCCGCTTGGGGGCGAGAACACCCGTATTGCCATTGAGCCGCACACCTTGGTTTGCCAAAATTAAGACCTGATTTGCGGCGAGCAAGTAGTGAAACCGTCCGGATCGACCGCCTCGACTACCGCCAAACGCCGTTGTGATTCCGTCGCATGAAAGAATCTGATCAAACAGAGACCCCGCTGTCACCACTAGAATTGTTCACGCTTGGGTATTGCTGGCAAACACCAGACACTCGCAAGCGAGTCATGCGGGGATTTCTTTTTGTTATAATCGTTTTGGGCTTCGCGTTGCTTCAGCTTCCCTTTGTAAAAGCAGATGCCGATTCATCGCTGTCATGGAGTCGCGGTCCGTACACAGACGAGGGACTATATAGCGCTCAGGTTCGAAATGCGCTCGTCACGGGGCACCTCGATCTGACTGAGGCGGACGGGATCATGATCGAGCCGCTGTTTGAGGCCGTGAACTGGCTCAGCGCCCGCTTCCTCGCAGACAGGATGACGACCGCCCGCACCAGCGTCATGTTGGCCGCCATCTCCGGGCTCACCTTCCTAGCGAGCTGGTCCGGACCCTTCGCGCGCACGATCTGGATCGCGATTCCATTCGTGTTTCTGTCCTACTACCCATTCCACTACGCCCACTTAGATATGGCGGAGTTTCCCTGCTCGATTGCCATTCTGTTTTGTATCGCCGCCACCGGCGCACGGCTGCGAGGCGGTGCAAACTACACCCTAGTGCTCGGAGCAATCGCGGCCGCCGTCACCTATGCGATTAAGATTCAATACTTGTACGTCGCCGCGATTCCGCCGACAGCTTTTGTCCTGGCAATTGTAATCAGACATTTTTCCGGTTTGCCGATTGCCCGGACTCAGTGGTTCGACCTTGGTGGCGCCGCGCTCTGCAGCGTCATATTTGCGAGCCTCTTTTTTTTGGCGTGGGTTGTGCCGAACCGCGAATTGTTTGCTCATGCAATCGAACGGATTTTCGAACAACAGGCTCGCTTGGGCAGCAGTGTTGTGCTCCACAATCTGCACGACCTGATCCGCGATGTGTACATCTGGCCGATTTTCGTGCTGGTGATGGTCGGCACAGCCGCCCTATGGTGGCAATGCCATACCGGCGCTGGAAGCAGTCGGGTGCCTGAGGAATGGATCGCAAGCACCGCGCCGCTCGTGGCATGGCTCCTGCTGGAATCCCATAAGCTCGGCCTAAGCTATCTGCCAAGCCGATATTTGGTCTCAGCGTATCTTGCGGCTGGCATGCTCGGCGCAGCCGCTTTGTCCCTCACGACATGGCCTGCAATCAAGGGGGCTCCGCGATCTGCTGTGACGCTCGTTGCTGCCCTAGGCGTGCTGGCGCTCGGCCTCAATGTCGCTTACTACGTCCGCTCTCTGCGTGACCGGCATTACACCATCCTTGATGCTCAAACAGCATTTCAGGCGAGTGGGAAGTGGCGCGGAAAGGTCGTGGTCGGACCTTGGGCGCCCGCACTCTTTTGGGGTAGCGGAGCGATCACGCGCCACGTCTTAAAAGGCTATAATGATCGCGATATTCTTGCGCGCCAACATCCAGCGGCGATAGTGACTGAACCCGATCAGTCGGACTCTGATGGCGCCTTTGCCCGCGATGGCATCAAGTTACCACCGAAAGTCGATTATAAATTCGATATCGGCCCATGGCGGGTCGACGTTTACGAAATGAATGGTCATCCCTAGACCGACAATTTATATTTAAGTATTGCGACGTTTGCTCAGGAGTTACGGCGTGTGTCTCTGGCGACCGTTACCGCGAGGAATGGTGCAAAGAAGTCTTCACCGGCACGGCATCTCGTACGACGCCGCAATCTTCGACGTTGGCGGGGTGCAGCGCGTTAGCGTCAGGGCGTTGCGTCGCAGCTGCGTGAAATGCGGTTGACCCATCGCTACTCCTGCCCCATGAATTTTGTTGCATGTTCGCTTTTGCGCCGAACTAATCGGAGTGGATGACAGTATCGGGCGGCGGTTCCAACACAAAGAGCGCGCCATCATCGTCAAAAATCGCAACCTGCGCGTAGCGTTGCGCGACTCGTGCGCGGAATCTACGAAGGCTGTCGAAACGACCGCTGGCAAAAAGAATTACGCGAATGCGGTTGCGGACTATGAAATCTTCCAGTTGCGCTTCCGTCAAATAGCCGCTCGCAATACGCACAAATGACGTGTCCACCAGTTGCGGCGGCAAATCGCGGTCGGCCAGCGCGGCCACATATTGGTCATCAGCAAGGATAACTTCAGCGGGCGCGCTGACCCCCTGAAGCGCCATCACCATCTCAACCGTGCGCAACGGCAGCGGCGCGTTTGCATTCGAGTTGTGCTGCCAGTCGATCCTCAGACTAGCGGCACCGGCCAGCACCAACAATATGAGCGTGATCGCCAATCCGGCGCGTTGTCTGCCTGGCCCCCAAAAACACTGCCATGCGGTAAGAACGCCACATCCGCTGATCAACGCCATAGGGGGACTCAGCAGTATGACATGTCGATCGAGTAATGGGTGATACAGCGCCAGCATGATGAACGCAGTCAGACCCCAGCAGATTAGCGGCACGCTCACCCACATTCGCTGCCATGTGATCACGAGAAGTGCCGGCACTGCGATATAGATTTGTGGTGCAGCCAGCAACTGCACGCCTATGTGTCGGAGGTTGTGGCGCAGAGGCTGGCTGAAGGTCTCTCGGGCCACGAGATGGAAACGCACGACTTGATCATATACTGTGTCCAGTTGGCCAGCGAATGGCATAAGTATAAGAACGATGACGCCAAGGAGGCCAGCGATTAGCAGTCCCAGCGTCGGTGCTAGCTCATAAATCACTCTCCACATCCGTTGTCTGAGATTGCCGTCGAACCAGCGCAAGGCGAATGGCGCCCCAAGATACAGCACAATCGGGACGAGTGCGGCGATAGCAAAAAGCTTCGTGAGCAACGCGCAACCCAGCAGAACGCCAGCACTCGTGGCCAACCAGCCCCGCTGTCGTTTGTTTGCGTGCATAGCCTGCGCCGCACAAGCCACCGCCCATATTTGCAGCGCGATTGAGGGCACCTCTGCCTGCAGCGTGTGGGCGCTATTCTCATAAAGGGGGTCGAGCGAGAGCGACAGGCACGCCACTCCGCCAATGATGCGATGCCCCAATGCGCGCCCAGCGACGTACACTCCCGTCAGCCCTACAAGCGAGAAGAATATCAGTGCCAGCCGTGCAGCACTCAGGGTCTGACCAAAGATCATGTAGAAGGGGTATACGCTGAGCAAAAACAGCGGCGGCTGCGCACTGAACACTGAGCCGAAGAGAGAATGACCGTGAGCCATTGCGCGCAATGCCTGCCACCATACGCCGTCATCGTAATCAACACCTGGCCCGTGCAATATTCGCAGCCCAAGCATTACAGTCGTGAAACATGCTGCTAGCGTCATCCATCTTGACGCTGCGATGTTCGCGATCTGTACAGCTATAGAAGTCGCGACCGCCATGTGACTGTGCCCCGTTTTCGGAGTTGATCGCTGCGAGGGGAAGTTCATCGCGCGATGTTGTCAATAACATCCCGTACGTTGACGGGTAGAACATGGCGAAAACGGACGTACTCGCAATAACATCGCCTGGCCATGGCGTTTGTTGCGACGGCGCTTGGGCCCTACCTGGCTGGCGCTAAACTCGTCCTGGTAGATTTGCTACCGTTGCTAGTTTAGGCCAGTTGCATTACGTCAGGCACGCTGATGTTGGCCTCGGGGTAACAGCAAATCCCGCGGGTGCGGCACCGCGCATTCGCAGCCTCGGGCGTCCGGTGGTCACAGCCTGATGCCGTGAGTCACTGAAGGCCGTGGATGAATTGTTTCGAAGCGATACCGCAACATGCGGGGCTGCCCTCCCCAGCCGTTGGCCGCCACTGGCGGCTCATCAGCATCAATGCGTCGGACGCGCCGACGCAGCCGGTTGACCGGGCGCTCGTCACCACCCACCTGCAGCATCTGGAGGGCGAGCTGGCCCTGCCTTAAGCGAGGCGCATCGCGGCCAACGTGGCGAAAGCTGCCGGAGGTGGTGCAAGCATTCAAATTCATAGCGTGCGCACGAATTTGATCTGCGATGTCAGGTCAAATAGAACATCTACCGTCTTGTGGCGGCGAAAACATGATAAATCGGCGCTCTCTCCTCGTAGGAATGGCAGCGGCCTCATTCTTGGCTGGGTCGCCAAAAGCTAACGTCGCCGGAATGCATTCAGGAAGGGACAAGACGTTCGATCTCTATGATTCGCTGTTGTTTACCGGCAAGCCTGATCTTTCGCGCCACGGCTTAAAGCGTGCTCGCACCGTCTATGAAAGTGAGCTGTGGCCGCCAAAACGGTCTGCAATGCCGAATGAGACCGCCGTTCGATCCAAAGCTCGTGCGGTGCTGGCAGAAGGGATAACGGCTGCGGTGCCGGTCGTTTTAGACGTGGAGCAGTATTCGGTCGATGTCCGGTCGGATATATCTCATATCAATCCCGACACAACCAGTGTAGACATCAACATCCTGAAGTTGAAGCAAATTATTGGTTGGTTCAAGAATGAAGCACCGACGCTTCAAGTCGGGTTTTACGACGTCGCCCCTGTGGATGGTCTCCCTGTTTCGGGTCAATGGCCGGCTAATGATG
>Ga0306920_100001265_pt1 | contig 31224 bp, 25 predicted proteins | sample flu12Cox44000170_FD_204666 | JGI IMG/M metagenome (GOLD analysis project Ga0306920, IMG submission 204666) | Lab enrichment of tropical soil microbial communities from Luquillo Experimental Forest, Puerto Rico - flux4day.12C.oxic.44.000.170 (v2)... | ecosystem: Environmental > Terrestrial >...
TCCGCGATCGGTTGACAGCCGCTCCGACCGTCGGACAATGAGGCCGAGGAGGAGCTCAGCCATGAGTATCCAGTCCGTGAATCCTGCCACTGGCGACGTGCTGGAGACCTTCACGCCCGCCTCACCCGAGGCCCTCGAACGCATGGTGGCGCGGGCGCATGCTGCCTTCCTCGAGTGGCGAGGGGTGCCGTTCCCGGAACGAGCCTCGCGCATGCGGAAGGCGGCGGACGTGCTCAAAAAGAACCTCGCCGATCACGCCCTCAACATGACGCAGGAGATGGGCAAGCCCATCCTGCAGTCGGAGGCGGAGGTGGAGAAGTGCGCCTGGGTGTGCGAGTTCTACGCGGATCACGCCGAGGCTTTCCTCGCCGAGCAGCCGCGGGAGACGGACGCCTCCACGAGCTACGTGCGCTTCGATCCCCTCGGCGTCGTGCTCGCCGTCATGCCGTGGAACTTTCCTTACTGGCAGGTGTTCCGCTTCGCCGCCCCCGCTCTCATGGCGGGCAACGCGGGCATCCTGAAGCACGCCTCCAACGTGCCCCGATGCGCCCTGGCCATCGAGGGGGTCTTCCGTGAGGCAGGCTTCCCGGAGGGGCTCTTCGCCAGCGCGCTGATCGAGTCACCGGCGGTGGCCGGACTGATCCGGGATCCGCGCATCGTGGCCGCCACGCTGACGGGGAGCGAGCCCGCGGGCCGCGCCGTGGCCGAGCAGGCGGGGCGAGAAATCAAGAAGACCGTGCTGGAGCTGGGCGGCAGCGACGCCTTCATCGTGCTTGCCGATGCCGACCTCGCGGCGGCCGCGAAGGCGGCGGCGGACGCGCGTCTCATCAACAGCGGGCAGAGCTGCATCGCGGCCAAGCGCTTCATCGTGGTGGACGCGGTGGCCGAGCGCTTCCTCGATCTCTTCGCCGCCCAGCTCTCCTCGCGGCGCATGGGCGATCCCATGGACCGCGGCACGCACATAGGACCCCAGGCTCGGGTCGAGCTGCGCGACTCGCTCCATCAGCAGGTGGAAGAGTCGGTAAAGCACGGGGCTCGCCTGCTCCTAGGCGGCGAGGTGCCGCGAGGTCCCGGCGCCTTTTATCCTCCCACCCTGCTCGTGGGCGTGGACAAGGGTATGCCAGCCTTCGATGAGGAGACCTTCGGTCCCGTGGCGGCGGTGGTGCGAGCCAAAGACGAGAGCGATGCCGTGCGGGTCGCCAACGACTCTGTGTTCGGGCTCGGCGCCTCTCTGTGGACCCAGGACCGCGCGCGGGGCAAGGAACTCGCCGCCCAGATCGAGGCGGGGGCCGTGTTCGTCAACGGCATCGTCAAGTCCGATCCGCGGCTGCCCTTCGGCGGAATCAAGCGCTCCGGCTACGGCCGCGAGCTGTCCGAGTACGGCATCCGCGAGTTCGTCAACATCAAGTCCGTCTGGATCGGCTGAAACGGAGCCCCGACCATGAAGAGCCAGGCCGATTCGCCAGATGGCGACGGCGCGCCCACCGCGCCATCTTTGGAGTACGAGACGGTCGCCGGCGCCGTGGATGATCTCGGCCGGCGCGGCTTCACCGAAGGCCTCCGGGTGATCGACGGCGGCCTTCGGACCACCGGCAGCGGCGAGGCGGTCCGCACCGAGGACCTGGTCATCCGCGAGGTGCATCGCGTCGAGGGCGTCTCCGATCCCGACGACATGGCCATCGTGTACGGCATCGAAGGCCGCCGCGGGCTCAAGGTCACCGTGGTCGACGCCTTCGGCGTGTACTCCGATCCGGCGCTGAGCGCGCTCATGGACAGGGTCGTTATCCGCGAGGCCGCCTGACGACGCGAGTGTCTTGACGCGGGGAGCCGGCTAGCCCACTATCGGGCTCCATGGATCTGGTCGGCGAGATCGCGGTTTTGGGTGGGTCTCGGCGGAGGGCACGTGCCGGTCACGCGCTTTGAAGTGACCCTGCACCGGCCCCTCGCGGGCGGGCGCTCCTTCGGCGACGCCGGCGACTACGAGGAGTTGGCCGGCACGCTCCACTTCACCGTCGACCCAGGTCACGCCGCGAACCGGGCCATCACCGACGTCGCCCTGGCCCCGCGCGATGCCTCGGGCCGTGTCGCCTTCGCCTCGGACGTCTCGATCTTCCTGCCCGTCGACCGGTCGCGGATCGGCGGCAAGCTCATCCTGGACGTGGTCAATCGAGGCAACCGGGTCACCGTGCCCGACTTCAACCACGCCACGCGGCCCGCCCTCGGGCCGAACAGCGATCCGCATCCTCCGATCGACGCGGGTGACGGCTGGCTGATGCGCCGCGGTTGGGTCGTCGCCTCATGCGGCTGGCAGTGCGATCTGCCGATGGAAATCCGGGGGCTCGTGGGTATGGAGGCTCCCCACGCCCTCGGCCGAGACGGGCATCCGCTGACCGGACGCCTCTACGTGCAGCTTCAGGCGCCGGTCGACGTGCCGCATTTCCTCATCTCCGACCGGGCGCACCGGCCGTACCCGGCGGCGGACCTACACGAGCGGGAGGCCGTCCTCGTCGTGCGGGATCTCTTCGACGGTCCCATCGAGGTGATTCCGCGGGACCGGTGGCGCTTCGCCCGCGTGGACGGCGGCCGCGTCGTTCCCGACGCCTCCCACGTGTGGCTAGAGGGCGGGTTCGAGAAGGGCCGTATCTATCAGCTCGCGTATACAGGAGTGGGCGCGCGCGTCCTCGGTCTCGGCATGGCCGCTCTGCGCGACTGCGTGGCCTGGCTCAAGCACGGGAGCGCGGCCGAAGGCAATCCCGCGCCGCGGGTCATCCGTCACGCCTATGCCTACGGGCGCTCGCAGACGGGACGCCTGCTGCGCACCATGATCCATCATGACCTGAACGTGGATGAAAACGGTCGCCCCGCCCTCGACGGCGTCATCGCCAACGTGGCGGGAGCGATGCTGGGCGAGTTCAACCAGCGCTTCGGCCAGAACTCCAAGGACCGGCCGGAGATGATGGATTGCTTCGAGCCCTTCCAGGTGGAGCCGCAGGGCGGGCTCAAGGCCTTCTACACGAACACGAGCTTCGAGTACCACCGCGGCGATGCCTCGCTGATCCACACGGATCCTGCCGGCACGCGTGATGTGGAGCATGGGCCCGACGTTCGCGTGTACCACTGGACGGGCACCGAGCATGGGCACGGAATCTGGCCGCCCGCCGATGCCGCGGCCGTCGCCGCCGACCCCCGCGGCTGGAAGGAGCGGGCGCTCAACCTCCGTGGCGTGGTGCACTACGGCCGGCTCCTCCGTGCCGCCCTCGTCAACCTCGATCGCTGGGCAGCGGAGGGCGTACCGCCGCCCCCGAGCTGTCATCCTCGCCTCGCCGATGGCACAGCTGTGGATCCCGGCGACCTCGAAAAGACCTTCGCCTCCGTTCCCGCCGCCGCCTATCCCCCCTATCCCGTGCGAGCGCAGCGCCAGGACTTCTCCACGCTGCCGCCGAGGCCGGGTCCCGTCCTGGGCAACCGGGTGAGCTCGGTGGACGTGGACGGCAACGAGCGCGCCGGCATCCCCGTGCCCGAGCTGAGCGTGCCTCTCGCCACCCACACGGGGTGGAACCTGCGGCATCCCGAGAGCGGCGGCGCGGACCAGATCCTCTACTTCGGGGGGAGCACGCTGCCCTTCGCCCGCACGCGTGCCGAGCGCGAGGCGGCGGGCGATCCGCGTTTGGCCATCGCCGAGCGCTACGCCTCGCGCGCGGACTATTTGGCGCGCGTGCGGGAGGCGGCGCAGAAGCTGGTCGCGGCCGGCTATCTCCTCGAAGAGGACATCGAGACGTCCGTGACCTACGGCGGACGGAACTGGGATGCGTGGGCAAGAACGAACGGAGACTGACATGGGTCTGCTCGACGGCAAGGTCGCAATCATCACCGGGGCCTCCAAGGGCATCGGGCGGGCCCTGAGCCTGCGTTTCGGCCGGGAGGGGGCGGCCGTTCTCTGCGCCGCCCGTTCCGCCGACCTCGTCAAGGAGACGGCGGCGCAGGTGACGGCGGCGGGAGGGCGAGCCCTCGCCGTGGTGTGCGATGCCGCTCAGGAAGACGAGGTCCGGCGTCTGGTCGCCACCGGGGTGAAGGAGTTCGGCAAGATCGACACCCTGGTGAACAACGCGGGCGACGGCGGCCCGACCAAGGCCGTGCAGGACTACCTGATGGAGGACTGGCGCTACACCATCGACTCCTGCCTCACCAGCTCCTACCTCTGCACGCGCTTCGTGGTGCCCGAGATGATCAAGGTGGGCGGCGGGGCCATCGTGAACATCTCGTCGGGAGCGGGGCGGCGGGGCCTGCCCTATCGCATCGGCTACTGCTCGGCCAAGGCGGGGCAGGTCGGCATGACCTACGGCATGGCCCTCGAGCTCGCGGAGCACAACATCCGCGTCAACTGCGTGGCGCCGGGAGCGGTGGAGGGCGACCGCATCGATCGGGTCATCGCGGGCCAGGCGGAGGTGCGCGGCATCCCCGTGGAGCAGATGCGCAAGGCCTTCATCGAGCGGACGCCGCTCAAGCGCATGGTCACCGCGGACGACATCGTGGACGCCACTGTGTTCTTCTGCAGCGACATGGCGCGGAGCGTGTCGGGCCAGGTCCTCGCCGTGAACGCGGGGGAACCGGCGGGATGATGGAGAGCGCGGCGGCCCTGCGCGAGCTGTGGACGCTGGGGGGCGGCGACCCTGCCGCGCTCGAGCGCATCAGCCTCACCGGCGCAGACCCAGTCCTGCCCACCGACTTCAGGATCGGCACCGCCGCCTCCGCGGTGATCGGGGCGAGCGCGCTGGCCGCCGCCGAAATCTGGCGCGCGCGCACGGGGCGGGCCCAGTCCGTGAGCGTGGACCTTCGCGCCGCCGTAGCCGCCTTCCGCAGCGAGCGCTACCTGCGCGCAACGGAGCAGAAAGATCTCCACCGCCGCGATCCCCTGTTCGGCTTCTACCAGGCGGGCGACGGCCGCTGGATCCAGATCCACTCCAACATGCCGCACCACCACGATGGCGCCGTGAAGCTTCTCGGCTGCCAGAGCACGCGCGAGTTCGTGGCGGCGGCGGTAGCGACCTGGAAGGCGGGTGACCTCGAGGACGCCTTCGCCGCGGCAGGTTTGCCCACAGGCATGGTGCGCTCGCGCGCGGAATGGCACGGGCATCCTCAGGGCGCGGCGGTGGCCGGGCTGCCGCTGCTCGAGATCGTCAAGATCGGCGAGGCGCCGCCGGAGCCCGCGGGGAACGGACCGCGCGCGCTCTCCGGGCTCCGCGTGCTCGATCTCACGCGTGTGATCGCGGGACCGGTGTGCGGGCGTACCCTGGCGTCGTTCGGCGCCGAAGTGCTGGTGGTGAGCTCGTCGCACCTGCCGAACATGCCCGGTCTCGTCATCGACACGGGCTTCGGCAAGCTCTCCGCCTCCCTTGACCTGCGGCAGGCCGCGGATGCCGAGAAGCTGCACGGGCTCCTCCGCGAGGCTGACGTATTCTGCCAGTCCTACCGCCCGGGGGCGCTCGCTCGCCTAGGCCTAGGGCCCGAGGAGGTCGCGCGACGCCGACCCGGCATCGTGTATGTCACGCTCTCCGCCTTCGGGCACGCGGGGCCGTGGCGCGAGCGGCGAGGCTTCGAGACGATCATCCAGTCCGTGAGTGGGATGGCCCAGGAGCAGGGGACGGCGGCGGGAGCCAACGGACCGCAGCATCTGCCCGCTCAGGTGGTGGACCACGGTACGGGCTATCTCGCGTCCTTCGGAGCGCAGATGGCCCTCGCCCGTCGCGCGCGGGAGGGGGGAAGCTATCTTGTGCGCGTCTCGCTCGCTCAGACGGGACGCTGGGTCGATGCTCTCGGGCGAGCCGCGGACGGCCGGAGCACCCACGATCTCTCCCTCGACGACGTACAGGACCTGATCGCGGACATGGCCTCACCCTTCGGTCCGCTCCGCCATGTGGTCCCCGCGGCGCGCTTCTCCGAGACGCCCGCCTTCTGGTCGCGGCCGCCCGTGCCCTTGGGTACTCACGCCCCTGCCTGGGCCGCCTGAGCCATGGCCGCGAAGCAGATGCCGGAGGACTGGGGGCTCGAGGGCAAGGTCGCCATCGTGACGGGCGGCGGAGCTGCAGGCACGGGCATCGGCAACGGCCGCGCCGCCGCCATCCTGCTCGCGCGAGCAGGGACGAAGGTCATCGTGGTGGACAAGGCCATCGATCTCGCGGAGCAGACGGTGAGCATGGTCGAGGACGAAGGGGGCGAGGCGGTCGCTCTGGGCGCCGACCTCACGCGCGACGAGGACTGCGCGGGCATGGTCCGCTACGCCCTCGATCGCTACGGACGCCTCGACTTTCTCGACAACAACGTGGGCATCGGCAGCCGCGGCTCCGTGGTGGACGAGTCGCTGGAGAACTGGCGGCGGGTGATGCAGGTCAACGTGGAGACGATGTTCCTCGCCTCCAAGCACGCCATCCCCGCCATGGTCCGCGGGGGCGGCGGCGCCATCGTCAACGTCTCCTCGATCTCCGCCCTCCGCCCGCGCGGCCTCACCACGTATTCCGCCTCCAAGGGCGCGGTGATCGCCCTCACGCGCGCCATGGCCGTGGATCACGGGCGCGAGGGCGTGCGGGTGAACTGTGTCGCCCCCGGGCCCGTGTACACACCCATGGTCTATCAGCGCGGCATGACTCCCGAGGTGCGCGACCGTCGTCGGCTGGCCTCGGTGCTCCAGCGCGAGGGCACGGGCTGGGACATCGGCCTCGCCGTTCGCTTCCTCCTCTCCGACCACGCGCGCTACATCACGGGGCACACCCTCGTGGTGGACGGCGGCGCAACCCTCAAGGGTCCCGAGCGCGCGAGCGAGTAGCTGCGCCTGTCAGGCGGCGGACGGACTCGGCGCGAGACCGAGCCAGCCGGGGGCGTAGCGCACGAGGGCCGCGTTGACGAGGATGCTGATGAGCGCCGCGGCCAGGGTGGCACTGTACACGTCGTCGCCGATGTGGCCCGCCGAGCGCGCTGCCTGGACGAGGATGAATGAGAACTCCCCGATCTGGGTCAGCCCCACCGCTACCAGCAGCGCCGTCCGCATCGGATAGCGGAACAGCCGGACCACCAGCGCCCAGATCACGAGCTTACCCACCACGACGAGGGCGAGCATGACCCCGAGGAGCGGCAGGTTGCTGATGACCGAGCGCGGGTCGATGAGGGTGCCGATGGTGACGAAGAAGAGGGCGACGAAGGCATCGCGCAGGGGCAGGAGCCGCGGCATGGCGGCGTGCGCGTGTTCGGAGCTCGACACGAGGAGCCCGGCGAGGAAGGCGCCCAGGGCGAGGGAGAGACCCACGGCCTGGGTCAGAGCGGCCGTGCCGAGTCCGATGGCCAGGGCAACGAGGAGGAGCATTTCGTCGTTCCGCATGCGCACCACCAGCGACGTGATGCGCGGTACGACCTTCGCGGCGAGGAAGGCGAAAGGCACGAGGATGAAGGCGGCCTTGCCGAAGGCGATGGCGAGGTCGACCAGGCGATCGGGGCCGAGCTCGCCGAAGACAGGGATGAGGATCGTGAGGACGACCACCGCGAGGTCCTCGACGAGGGTGAGGCCGATCATCACGCGGCCGTGCTGCGACTGCAGCTCGCCCCGGTCGGCGAGGAGGCGGGCCAAGACCATAGTACTGGCTACGGAGATGACCATGCCCACCATCGCGCCGGAGACCAGCGGCCAGCCGAGGAGGACTCCCACCAGCATGCCAAGGCCGATCGAGAGGAGGATGCCCAGCGGAGCGCCGAGGAGGGCGACCCACTTCACCTCGAGGAGCGCGCTCGGCGAGAACTCCATGCCCACGGAGTACATGAGGAGGATCACGCCTACTTCGGCGATGATCTCGAAGGTGTGGGTGTCCGACACCGCCGGGCCGGGCGTGAATGGGCTGATGAGGATCCCGCCCAGCACGTAGCCGAGGATGAGGGGCTGCCGTGTTGCCCAGGCGACGGCTCCGCCCAGGACGGCGGCCAGGAGGACATAGGCGACATCGCGGAAGATGAGGGCCTCGCCGGCCATGAGGCTCGTATTATCGCCCGAACCGTGCGGGTCCGACCGCTCTGTGCGTCTCGGACATTTCTGCTACCATGCCCGCCATGACAGACAACAAGATCCGCGTAGGCTTCATCGGAGCAGGGGCGAACAGCCGGAAGTTCCACGTGCCCAACCTCAAGGCGCAGCCCGGCGTCGAGCTGGTCGCCGTGGCCAACCGCTCCAAGGAGTCGGGCGAGCGCGTGGCCAAGGAATTCGGCATCGGTCGTGTGGCCGGCGACTGGCGGGAGATCATCGCGGCCAAGGACATCGACGCCGTGTGCATCGGCACGTGGCCGTACACCCACTGCGAGATGACCCTGGCCGCCCTCGACGCGGGCAAGCACGTGCTCTGCGAGGCGCGCATGGCTATGAACGCCGCAGAGGGGCGGCGGATGCTCGAGGCCTCGCGCCGCAAGCCTCAGCTCGTGGCGCAGATCGTGCCGGCGCCCCACACCCTCGAGGTCGATCCCACCGTGAAAGCCAAGCTCGCCGAGGGCTACGCAGGTGAGGTGCTCTCCGTGGAGCTCCAGGGGAGCCAGGGGAGCTTCGTCAGCCCCGACGCCCCACTTCACTGGCGACACGACATCTCGCTGAGCGGCCACAACATCCTCAACATGGGGATCTGGTACGAAGCGATGATGCGCTGGGTCGGCCCCGCGCGACGGGTCATGACCATGACCAAGATCGCCGTGCCGCGCCGAAAGGACGAGAAGGGAGCCTGGCACGAGGTCAAGGTGCCCGAACACGTGGACATCCTGGCCACCCTTGCGAGCGGAGCGGTGGCCCATTTGCGCTTCAGCGCCATCACCGGGCTGTCGCCCGCTCCCCAGGCGTGGATCTTCGGAAGCGAGGGAACGCTCAGGATCGAGGCGGACGCCAAGCGCCTCTCGGGCGGCCGGCGGACGGACAAGGAGCTGCGCGAGATCTCCATCCCCACCGAGAAGCGCGTGGGCTGGCGGGTGGAGGAGGAGTTCGTCAACGCCATCCGAGGGCGCGAAAAGGTGACGCACACCGGCTTCGAGGATGGCGTTCGCTACATGGAGTTCACGGACGCGGTGACGAAGAGCGCCCAGACCGGCCAGGCCGTCGACGTCGCGCCGCTCTGACCTGCCGTTCGAGCCGTTTCGTCGGAGCTCGCTCTTGGGCCCTCCTCCGGAACGTCGCTCGCCGGGGCGCTCTCTGCAGCTACAAGAGCCGGGAGCGCCCGCTCGCGGTGAGAAAAGACGCGTAGGAGAACTGCGGGCTCCAGCGCTCGCTTGCTAGGCCGTCGAGCCGATCCATCACGACCGTGCCGAGGATGGAGCCGAACTTGAAGCCGTGCCCGGAGCCGGCGGTGGCGAGGAAGACGCCGGGCAGGGACGGGTGGAAATCGAGCAGGAAGTCGTTGCTGGAGGAGAGGTTGTACATGCAGCTGTCGAAGCTCGGCCGATAGCGGGCCGGATCGAGGCCGAACCAGTCGCGGACGAACCGTTCCGCCTCTGCCACGAACCCGTCAGGCGTGGTCCGGCGGTCGAAGTCGGGGTCGTCGATAGGATCGGTGACGAGGTGCCGTGCGACCTTGAGGCCCACCCGCCCAGGCTCAGCAGGGAACCCATAGAATCCCGTGGTGGGCGCCGAGTACGGCGGGAAGCGGGGCCGACAGAACTCTTCCGGTACGCCGTCGAGATACATGATGCCCTGCTGGCACTGCCAGAGGGCCGCGCCCAACTCGGGGAAGAGCCGCTTCGACCAGCCGCCCGCCGCCACCACGACCTGGGACGCGTGATAGCGGACCGTTCCCACGCGTACCGTTACCCCTTCCGTCGCCGGCTCCACGGCGGCGTCCTGTCCGGTGGCGAAGCGGACGCCGTGCTGCTCGGCGAGGCGGCGGAGGGCGGCGACGCAGTCGGTGGCGCGGAGAAAGCCGGCCTCCTCCTCGAGGAGGGCACGGCGGCCGGGACGGAACTGGGGAAACTCGCGTCGCAGCTCGGCGATGTCGAGCCAACGCACCTTGGCTCCGCCTCGCCGGGCACTCACGGCAAGCTGCTCCAGATGCACGTCGGTCTCCTTGTCGCTCACGTTCAGGTTGCCGTCGGCGACGTAGAGCTCGGTGCTCGTCTCCGCTTCGATCCGGCGCCATCCCTCCATGGCCTCGAGGGCGAGGCGCGTGTAGTGCGAGTCGAGATAGGTGGAGCGGATCTTCCGGGATGGACCGAAGGAGGCGGCGATCGGATTGGGCACGGTGCCACGATCGACCACCAGCACGGTCCGGCGACGCCGCCCCGCCTCGAGGGCGGTACTGAGCCCGAACACCCCGCCCCCCACCACGATCAGGTCGAAGTGGTCGCCGGTCATGGGGCTAGGGATAGAGCCCGCGGATCTGATGCGCGTCGGCGACGCGGCGGACACCCTCCATGAGGGCAGCCGTGCGCAGGTCCACGCCTTCCTTTCTGGACGCGTTCCACACCCGCGTGAAGGCCCGCGTCATGATCTCCTGGAGCCGGGCGATGATCTCGGCCTCCTGCCAGAAGTAGAACTGCAGTCCCTGCACCCACTCGAAGTAGGAGACGACCACTCCGCCGCCATTGGCGAGGATGTCGGGGATGACCATGATGCCTCGGGAGTGGAGGATCGCGTCCGCCTCCGGCGTGGTGGGACCGTTGGCTCCCTCCACGACGATGTGGGCGCGGATACGCGAGGCATTGTCCTCGCGGATCTGCGAGCCGATGGCCGCGGGCACGAGGATATCGCACGGCTGCTCCAGGATGTCCGCATTGGAGATGGCGTCCGCGCCCGGGAAGCCGACCACGCTGCCTGACTCACGCACGTGCTCCTCGAGGCGCCGGATGTCGAGCCCGCGGCTGTTCCAGATCCCGCCTTTGTAGTCACTCACCCCCTGGACGATGGCGCCGTCGCGCCAGAGGATGCGAGAGGCGGTGCCGCCCACGTTGCCGAAGCCCTGCACCACCACCGTTTTGCCCTTTAGCTCCTCGTTCAGGCTGTGCAGCGCCTGGTACAAGACGTAGACGATGCCGCGCCCTGTGGCCTCGCGCCGGCCCGCGGAGCCTCCCACGAGGATGGGCTTGCCCGTGACCACTCCCGGCACGCTCCGTCCCTGGGTCATGGAGTAGGTGTCCATCACCCACGCCATGGTCTGCTCGTCGGTCCCGAGGTCGGGGGCGGGGATGTCCAGATCGGGGCCGATGAACAGCATGATCTCCGTCGTGTAGCGACGGGTGAGCGACTCGAGCTCGCGCTTGGACATGGAGCGCGGAGAGCAGCGCACCCCGCCCTTGGCGCCGCCGTAGGGGAGCCCCATCAGCGCGCACTTCCAGCTCATGAGCATGGCCAGCGCGGTGACCTCGCCCATGTTCACGTCCTCGTCGTAGCGCAGGCCGCCCTTGGTTGGACCAAGAGCGGTGTTGTGGTGGACGCGGTAGCCCATGAACACTTCGGTATGGCCGTTGTCCATGCGCACGGGAATGGTCACCACCAGGGCGCGCCGCGGGTAGCGGAGACGGATGTGCGTGTCGTGGTCGAGGTTGAGGCGCTCCGCCACGCGGTCGAGCTGGGCCACCGCGGTGCGGTGCATGTCGGACTCGAACTCTGGCATGTCGGCCATCAGTCGGCCTCCTTCGCTCGCTGGCGGAGCAAGGCCAGGGTATGGCCTTCGAGGGGATAGGGCTCGCCCTCCTTGAAGGAGCGCCCGGGCAGGATCACCTCCCAGTCTCGGGTGTCGAGCACGACCTCCCATTCCGCGGGGGGCTCGGACAGGGGCAGGATGAAGGGCTGAGCGTTCTCGTGGGCGTTGAGCAAGATGAGGAAGGTCTCGTCCCGCACCGGGCGCCCCTCGTCGTCGACCTCCTCGATGGCGTCACCGACCAAGTGCAGCCCGAGGAGGCGGCTCTGCCCGTCGTTCCACTCCTCTTCGGTCATCTCGCGCCCCTCCGGATGGAGCCAGGAGAGGTCCTTGACGGCGGAGCCGTGGATGCGGCGGCCCTGAAAGAAGCGCCGGCGTCGGAACACGGGATGATCGAGACGGAGTCGGATGAGTCGTCGCGTGAAATCACGCAGGCGTTCGCCCGTCTCCGAAGGGGGCCAGGCGAACCACGTGAGCTCGCTGTCCTGGCAATAGGCGTTGTTGTTGCCACCCTGGCTTCGCCCGAGCTCGTCGCCGCCCGTGAGCATCGGCACGCCTTGGGAGAGGAGGAGGGTGGCGAGGAAGCTCCGTTGCCGCCGCTCGCGTCGGGCGCTCACCGCGGGATCATCGGTGGGGCCCTCTACCCCATCGTTGGTGGCGTAGTTCTCGTTGCTGCCGTCGCGGTTGTCTTCTCCGTTCGCCTCGTTGCGCTTCTCGGTGTAGGTGACGAGATCGGCGAGGGTGAAGCCGTCGTGGGCGGTGACGAAGTTGATGCTCGCATAGGGGCGGCGGCCGCCCTGCTCGTAGAGGTCGCTCGAACCGGTGAGACGGTAGGCGAGCTCGGCGACTTGGCCGGGATCACCCTTCCAGTAGCGGCGAATGGCGTCGCGATAGCGCCCGTTCCACTCCGCCCACCCCGGAGGGAAGTTGCCCACCTGATAGCCGCCCTCGCCCAGGTCCCACGGCTCGGCGATGAGCTTGACCTGGGAGATCACGGGATCCTGGTGGATCACGTCGAAGAAGGAAGAGAGACGGTCCACGTCGTGGAGCTCGCGCGCTAGGGCGGAGGCGAGGTCGAAGCGGAAGCCGTCCACGTGCATGTCGAGGACCCAGTAGCGGAGGCTGTCCATGAGAAGCTGGAGGGTACGCGGATGGGTCATGTTGAGCGTGTTGCCGCAACCCGTGTAGTCGCGGTAGTAGGTCCGGTCCGCCATCTCCAGGCGGTAGTAAGCACGGTTGTCGATACCGCGGAAACAGAGGGTGGGGCCGCGGTGGTTGCCCTCCGCGGTGTGGTTGTAGACCACGTCGAGAATGATCTCGATGCCCGCCTCGTGCAGGCGCTTGATCATGGTCTTGAACTCCGCCACTTGCTCGCCCCGAATGCCCGTGGAGGCGAAGCGCGAGTCGGGGGCGAAGAAGCCGACGGAATTGTAGCCCCAGTAATTGGTCAGCCCGAGTTTCTCCAGATGCCGCTCGTTCACCGCGTGATGCACGGGGAGGAGTTCGACGGCGGTCACGCCCAGCCGCCGAAGGTGGTCGAGGGCGGGGGGAGAGGCAAGACCCGCGTACGTGCCGCGGAGCTCTGGGGGAATCTCGGGATGCCGTGCGGTGAATCCCTTGACGTGGACCTCGTAGATCACTGTCTCGTGCCAGGGCGTGCGGAGAAGCCGGTCGTCGCCCCACGAAAAGGCGGTCTCCACCACCACGCACTTCGGCACGAAGGGCGCGCTGTCGCGCGTATCGGCGGCGCCCGAGTCTTCTGTCGCCTGGGCCTCGTAGCCGAGGAGGGCGTCGTTCCAGGTGACCTGGCCGGCGATGGCCTTGGCATAGGGATCGAGGAGGACCTTGGCGGAGTTGAAGCGGTGTCCCTCGGACGGAGCGTAGGGGCCGTCGACGCGATAGGCGTAGAGCACGCCCGGCCGCGCGTCAGGCAGGTACACGTGCCAGATCTGGTCTGTGCGCTCGGTGACGGGAATTCGCCGCGCCTCGCGCGCGGGCTCCGCCGCGTCGAAGAGGCAGAGATCGACGGCGGTGGCGTGCTCGCTGAAGAGCGCGAAGTTGACCCCCGTCCCGTCCCAGGTTGCCCCCAGCGGATAGGGGCGGCCGGGACGCGTCGGGACGGGGGAGACGGTCACCCGGCTAGCCCTCGGGGGTGAGCCAGACCGCGCTGAGAGGCGGCAGGGTGAGGCGGAGGGAGTGGGGCTGGCCGTGCCATGGCACGGGCTCGCTCGGAACGCCGCCGCCGTTGCCCATGTCGCTCCCCCCGTAGAAGGCGCTGTCGCTGTTGAGCACCTCGCGGTAGTGGCCGGAGCGCGGCACGCCGATCCGGTACTCGCGGCGCGGCACCGGGGTAAAGTTGCAGACGCAGATGGTGAGGCGATGGCGATCGCGAGCGAAGCGGGCGAAGGCGACCACGCTCTGCTCGGCGTCGCTGCAGTCCATCCAGGCGAAGCCCGCCGGCTCACTGTCCTGCTCGTGTAGCGACGGCTCCGCGCGATAGAGACGGTTCACGTCCGCCATCATGCGTTGGAGCCCGCGATGGTATGGCCCCATGCCGAGGAGATGCCAGTCGAGACTCCGGTCGTGATTCCACTCCCCAGACTGGCCGAATTCGCCGCCCATGAAGAGCAGCTTCTTGCCGGGATACGCCCACATGAAGGCATAGAGGAGACGCAGGTTGGCGAAGCGCTGCCAGTCGTCGCCGGGCATCTTGGCGATGAGCGAGCCCTTGCCGTGCACCACCTCGTCGTGGGAGAGGGGGAGGACGAAGTTCTCCGTCCATGCGTACAGCATTCCGAAGGTCAGGTGATTCTGGTGATACTTGCGATGGATAGGTTCATAGCGGAGGTAGTCGAGCACGTCGTGCATCCATCCCATGTTCCACTTGAGCCCGAAGCCTAACCCTCCCAGGTGCACAGGCCGCGACACCATGGGCCACGCTGTGGACTCCTCGGCCACCGTGACCACCCCGGGATGCGTGCCGTAGACGACCTCGTTGAGGCGCTTGAGGAAGGCGATGGCTTCCAGGTTCTCGCGTCCCCCGTAGATGTTAGGGATCCACTCTCCGGCCTTGCGCGAGTAGTCGCGGTAGATCATGGAGGCGACGGCGTCGACGCGGAGGCCATCCACGTGGTAGCGCTCCAGCCAGAAGAGCGCGTTGCCGATGAGGAAGTTGGCGACCTCGCGGCGGCCGTAGTTGAAGACCCGCGTGCCCCAGTCGGGGTGCTCGCGCTCCCGCGGATCGGCATGCTCGAAGAGATGGGTGCCGTCGAAGTACGCGAGCCCATGCGGATCGCGCGGGAAGTGAGCGGGGACCCAGTCGAGGATGACGCCGATGCCGCGCTGGTGGAGGTGATCCACGAGGGCCATGAAGTCGTGGGGACGCCCGTGGCGGCGGGTGGGAGCGTAGTAGCCGAGGATCTGATAGCCCCAGGAGCCGTAGTAGGGGTGCTCCATGACAGGGAGCAGCTCGACGTGGGTGAAGCCCATCTCCGCCACGTAGTCGGCGAGCTGAGCGGCCGCCTCGCGATAGCTCAGTGAGCGCTCGCCGCCCTCCACGACGTGCCGCCACGAGCCCAGGTGGACCTCGTAGATGCTCATGGGGGCGTCGAGGGCCTGCCGGCGCGACCGCTCGGCGAGCCATCCCGCGTCACCCCACTCATAACCCTCGAGGCGCTCGACCACGGACGCGGTGCGCGGCTCGTCGGGTTCGAAACCGAAGGCGTACGGATCAGTCTTGAGGGCGAGAGGGGCCCCAGAGCGGGCGCGGATCTCGAACTTGTAGCGCGCCCCATCTGTTACCCCGGGCAGGAAGAGCTCCCAGATGCCGTTGCCCGGGTGTAGGCGCATGGGGTGCCGGCGGCCGTCCCAGGCGTTCCAGTCACCCACCACACTCACTCGCTGAGCGTTGGGCGCCCACACGGCGAAGATCACGCCCGCCACGCCGTCGAGAGTAGCGGCGTGCGCCCCCAGCTTCTCGTAGATGCGGTAGTGCCGTCCTTCGCCCAAGAGATGGAGGTCGAAGCCGGACAGGGTCGAGGGGAAGCGGTAGGGATCCTCCAGTTCGAGGGTGTGGCCGTCTGCGTAGGTGACGCGGAGGCGGTAGCGGATGGGAAGGCGGCCTGGGATCATCCCCTCCCAGAGTCCGTCGGCATGGATCGGCTTGAGGGGCTGGGCGGGAATGGCGCCCCCCTCGACGAGCACGGTGACCTCGGTGGCTCCAGGTAGGAGGGCGCGGACAGAGAGGCTGCCGTCCTGGGTGGGATGCGGACCGAGGACCGCGAAGGGGTCGCCGTACTCGCCGGCGACCAGGGATTGGATCGCGCTTGAGGTGAGGCTCATGGGTACCGCTCCAGCGACGACGCGACTAGAAGGAGCGGATCAGGCGCTCCACCCGCTCGTCGTGGCTTTGGAACGGGTCCTTGCAGAGTATGGTCTCGCGCTCCGGGTCGTTCAACTTGAGGTAGACCCAGTCCACGCGGTAGTCCTTGCCCTTGAGGTTGGCCTGACGGATGAATTCGCCGCGCAGACGCGCCCGCGTCGTCTGGGGGGGCACGTGCTTGGCGCGCTCGATCAGGTCGTCGCTCGTGATGCGGTCGACCATGTCGTGCTTGACGAGCTGGAAGTACAACCCCTTATGGGGACGAATGTCGTGATACTGCAGGTCCATCAGGGAGACCTTGGGATCGCGCCACGACAGACGGTGCTTCTCCATGAAAGACTCGATGATGCGCTTCTTGATCACCCAGTCCACCTCGCGATGGAGCTCCATGGCATCGCCGTGGAGGGCCTCGATCACGCGCGTCCACCGGGCGAGGATGTCGAGGGTCACGGGGTCGGCGTTGATGCTCTGCACGTAGCGGGTGGCGTACTCCAGGTACTCCGTCTGGAGCTGCAGCGGTGTGATGGTCCGCCCATCCTTCAGCCGGACCGTCTCCCGCAGGGTCGGGTCGTGGCTGATGTCCCGGATGGCCTGCACGGGGGACTGGAGGCTGTAGTCCCTGTCGAAGAACCCGTCTTCGATCATGTCGAGGAGGAGGGCGGTGGTGCCGACCTTGAGATACGTCGCCACCTCGGACATGTTGGAGTCGCCCACGATGACGTGGAGCCGACGGTACTTCTCGGCGTCCGCGTGCGGCTCGTCGCGCGTGTTGATGATGGACCGCGACGACGTGGTGGCTCCGGAAATCTCTTGGCAGATGTGCTGGGCTCGCTGGGAGAGGCAGTAGTGGAACCCGCGCGGCGTCTGCAGCACTTTGCCCGCCCCCGCAAAGATCTGGCGGGTGACGAAAAAGGGGATGAGCCCCTCGGCGAGCCGCTGGAAGGAGACGTCACGGCTCACCAAATAGTTCTCGTGGCAGCCGTAGGAGTTCCCCGCGGAGTCGGTGTTGTTCTTGAAGAGGAGAATGTTCCCAGAGATGCCGTCCTCGCGCAGCCGCTTCTCCGCTTGGTGGAGGAGATCCTCCACGATGCGCTCCCCCGCCTTGTCGTGGATGACGAGGTCGGTGATATCGTCGCACTCGGGAGTGGCGTACTCGGGATGGAAGCCCGTGTCGAGATAGAGCCGCGCCCCGTTCTCCAGGAAGACGTTGGCATTGCGCGCGCCCGGGATCACCTTCTCGAACAGGTAGCGAGCGACGTTGTCGGGCGAGAGACGCCGCTGGCCGTTGAGGGTGCAGGTCAGGCCGTACTCGTTTTCGAGGCCGAAGATTCGACGCTTCATGTGGGCATCAGCCTAACAGGGGCGGGGGCCAAGGGCAACTATTCCGGGGGCAGCGAAGGCAACTATTCCGGGACGGACTAGGTGCCGTTCGTGATGAGCTGGTGCAGGACCTCGGGGGGGATGCGTCGGAATTTCCGACGCTCCTTGCCGCGATCGAGGACGGCCACCTCGAGGTCGCGCTCGGTCAGGGTCTTGTTCTGCGTCACCATGAGCGCGCGTACCCCGAGTTTCACCGCGCCCGCGAAGTCGAGCCCGTCCTGGTAGTTATCCTTGAGATAGCGGCGGATCTCATCGGACTGCCCGCCCATGGCCGCGTAGTTCTTCTCGTCCTCGATGGTTCCGTCGTAGAGGATGTGGTAGATCTCGTTCTTCGTGCTGTTGTGGTCGCCCACCTCCACCACGAGGACCTCGACCTCGAAGGGCTTGATGTCCTGGGTGAAAATGTTGCCGAGGGCCTGGGAGTAGGCGTTGGCGAGGGACTTGGCGCTCACGTCGCCCCGGCTGTAGGAGTAGCCCTTCACATCGGCGTGGCGCACCCCAGCTACCCGCAGATTCTCGAACTCGTTGTACTTGCCCACCCCCGCGAAGGCGATGCGGTCGTAGATCTCGGAGATCTTGTGGAGGAGGGTCGAGGGATTCTCGGCAAGGAGGAGCACGCCGTCGCGGTACTCGAGGGCCACGATGGCCTTGCCGCGCGAGATACCCTTGCGGGCATACTCCGCCTTGTCCTTCATCATCTGCTCGGGCGACACGTAGTACGGCAGCGGCATTACGCTCGGCCTCGCTCGCTCAGGATCGCCTCACAGTAGCGGCGGATCTCGTCCTCGGCCACCTCCGCGAAGCCGGATCGGGTGATGATCCTCACCGTGGGATAGATGCCGCGCTGGAGGTCGGGACCACCCGTGCCGAGGTCCTCGTCGGCGGCATCCATGAGGGCCTCGATGCCCACCCGCACCGCCTCGTCCTTCGACATCTCGCGCCGGTAGCGCTTCTTGAGGGAGTCGCGCGCGTCCTTGCCCCCGGAACCCTGCGCGAAGTACTCCGTCTCCTCGTAGCGACCGCCCGTGACGTCGTACTTGAAGAGCCGGCCTACTCCCGCCCGCTCGTCGAAGCCGGCGAAGATGGGCACCACCACCAGCCCCTGCATGGCCATGGGCAGGTTCATGCGGATCATCTGGCCGAGCTTGTTGGCCTTGCCGTCGAGGGAGAGGTTCTCGCCTTCCACCTTCTCGTAGTGCTCGAGCTCGGTCTGGAAGAGCCGGGCCATCTCCATGGCGGGACCGGCGGCACCCGCGATGCCCACCCCCGACAGGTCGTCGGACTTGAAGATCTTGTCGATACGACGGGAGGCGACCTGATAGCCCTCGCTGGCCTGGCGGTCCCCCGCCATGATCACGCCGTCACGGTAGCGCAGGGCGAGCACGGTGGTGCCATGGGGCACGCTGGGGCCTCCCGCGCTCTCCTCCCGACGGAGATCCGCGGCCTGGGGGAGAAGATGGGGCGCGGACTGCCGAAGCAGATCGGCGAAGCTCGACGTCCCGTAGTCGAAGAACGCCTTCTGCCAGCTCGGATCAGGCGTCAGGGTCACACGTCCCCCGCCGGCTTGCCGAGATTCCGCAGCAGGTCGCCGGCGGTCGGTGATTCGGCGAAGAGCTGGCGCACGTGCGCCTCAGTCCCACGCAGCGGCTCCAGCATGAAGATCTTCTTGAGGGGACCCTCCTTGAGATCGAAGATCACCGAGTCCCAGGAGGCGGAGACGACCTCCTCGGAGTATTTCTGGAGGCACATCCCCCGGAAGTAGGCGCGGGTGTCCTTGGGCGGATCATAGATGGCCTTGGACACCTCGTCTTCCGAGGTCAAGCGCTCGACGGCATCCGACTCCTCCAGCTTGTAGTAGAGCCCCTTGCTCGGCCGGATGTCGTGGTACTGGAGGTCGATCATGGCCACCCGCGAGTCCGACCACTCCAGCACGTGCTTGGCCATGTAGCTCTCGATGAGGCTCCGCTTGATGACCCAATCGAGTTCGCGGTCGAGGCTCATGGGATCGCGGGCGAGGCGGTCGAGCACCGAGCCCCACCGCGCCATCACGTCGTCCACCCACGGCTCGTGCTCCCGCGTGCGGTAGTAGGCATGGGCCAGGGTGAGGAACTCGCGCTGGAGGTCCACCGCGCTGAGGGAGCGGCCGTCCTTGAGCTTGAAGGTTTCGCGGCAGGTCATGTCGCGGGAAACCTTGCGATAGGCAAGCACGGGACTCTCCAGAGAGAGGTCGCGCTCGATGAAGTCGTCCTCGATCATGCTGAGCACGATGGCCATGGTGCCGCATTTGAGGTAGTTGGCCACCTCGCTCATGTTGGCGTCGCCCACGATCACATGCAGCCGCCTATATTTCTCAGGATCCGCATGAGGCTCGTCGCGCGTGTTGATGATGGGGCGGCTGTGCATGGTCTCCAGCCCCACCTCCGTCTCCAGGAAGTCCGCGCGCTGCGAGATCTGGTAGTCGCAATGCTCGGTATTGTTTTCCGCCCCGACCTTGCCCGACCCCGTGAAGATCTGCCGGCTCGCGAAGAAGGGCATGAGGTATTGCACGATGCGCGCGAAGGGCACCTTGCGGTCCATGAGGTAGTTCTCGTGGGTGCCGTAGGAGTTGCCCTTGGAGTCGGTGTTGTTCTTGTAGATGAGGATACGCTGCTCAGGGGGTGACACCGCCTCGGCTCGGGTACGCGCGAGATCGAGGATCCGCTCCCCCGCGCGATCCCAAATCACGCAGTCTCGCGGATTGGTGGTCTCGGGCGAGGAATACTCGGGATGCGCGTGGTCGACGTAGAAGCGTGCCCCGTTGGAGAGGATCAGGTTGATGAGGCGCGACTCCTCCTTGGAGGGCGTCTCCTTCTCCTCCATGTACTCGAAGCCCCGCGCGTCTCGCAGGGGGCTCTCCGCCTCGTAGTCCCAGCGGATGCGGGAGGAACGGTACGTCTCGTAAGAATTGATGAGGAGGAGCGACGACAGGATCGGGTTGAAGTCGGGCTGGTTCTTGACGGTGATCCCGTACTCGGTTTCGATACCCATCACCTTCGGAATCGCCATGGTGCCCCCGGAACAGCTGGTCGTGAGGGAAACAAACGGCGGGAGGGCGCCTCTACGCTCCCTCCCGCCGGGACGCTTACAGATACTGGCCGGTGTTGATGACCCGCTCGACGGCCCTCTGCTTTTCCTTCATCTCGCCCATCAGGGGCTTGACGTAGACGATGCGCTCGCCCTTCTTGCCGGCGATCTTGGCCCAATCGTCCGGGTTGGTCGTGTTGGGCAGATCCTCGTTCTCCTTGAACTCTTCACGCACAGCACTCATGACGTCGTCGAGATTGATGCCCTTCTCGCTCGTCTGGATGTAGCGCTTCAGGGCCAGCTTCTTGGCCCGTCGAACCACCGACTCGATCATGGCCCCCGAGGAGAAGTCCTTGAAGTACAGGACCTCCTTGTCGCCGTTGGCGTACGTCACCTCGAGGAAACGGTTCTCCTCGCCCAAGTTGTACATCTCCTCCACGGCGGCGGCGATCATGCGGTCGAGGGCGGCCTGAGTGTCACCGTTATTCTGGCTCAGCTCGGACTCGTGGATGGGAAGATCCGCCGTCAGGTACTTCTTGAAGATGTCCACCGCGGCGACGGCGTCCGGCCGCTCGATTTTGACCTTCACGTCGAGCCGTCCGGGACGGAGGATGGCCGGGTCGATGAGGTCCTGGCGGTTGGAGGCGCCCACCACGATGACGTTGCGTAGGTGCTCGACCCCGTCGATCTCCGCGAGGAGCTGGGGCACGATGGTGGTCTCCACATCGGACGAGATGCCGGAGCCGCGGGTGCGGAACAGCGCGTCCATCTCGTCGAAGAACACGATGACCGGCACGTCCTCGGCCGCCTTCTCCCGCGCCTTGACGAAGATCTCGCGGATCTTGCGCTCCGTCTCGCCCACGTACTTGTTGAGCAGCTCGGGCCCCTTGATATTGAGGAAGAAGCCCTTGACCTTCTCGCCGCGCTTCTCGGAAATCTTCTGAGCGAGGTTGTTGGCCACCGCCTTGGCGATCATGGTCTTGCCGCAGCCCGGAGGCCCGTACAGGAGCACGCCCTTGGGCGGGCGCAGCTGGTGCTCGCGGTAGTAATCGGCGTAGAGATAGGGTAGCTCCACCGCGTCCTTGATCGCCTCGATCTGGGCGGAGAGGCCACCGATGTCCTCGTAGTTGATGTCGGGCACTTCCTCGAGGGCGAGGTCTTCCACCTCACTCTTGGGCAGCTTCTCGAGTAGGTAGCCGCTCTTGCTGTCCATGAGGACGTGATCACCGATCTTGAGCTTCACGGAACGGAGGGGGTCTGCCACGATGCCGACCTTGTCCTCGTCGGCGCGAAGGGTGACGATGGCGCGCCCCTCCTCCAGCATCTCTTTGAGGATGACCACGTCGCCCTGAATCTCGTAGCCCGCCGCCTCGACCACATTGAGGCCTTCGTTGAGGACCAGCTCCTGGCCGGGCTTGAGGCTCTCCGCCTTGATGGAGGGGTGCAGGTTCACCTTCACCTTGCGTCCCTGAGAAAGGACGTTTACCGTCGCGTCCTCATTGACGGAGAGATACACGCCGTAGGTGGAGGGTGGCGCGCACAGCTTGTCGACTTCCTCCTTGAGCGAGGTGATCTGCTCTCTCGCCTCGTAGAGGGCATTGACGAGCTTCTCGTTCTGATTGAAGGCCTGGACGAGTTGGCGATTGGCCTCGCGCAGCTTGTTCTCCAGAACCATGAACTCCTTCGGCGAGTCCTCGAGCTTCTTCCGCAGGCGCCCGGTCTCCGCCTCGAGGGAATGCACATAAGCCTGAAGGTCCTGGACCTGCACTTCGTACTCGGTCAACCGGCGGCGGTAATTCGAATCGGACATAGGAAGGAATTTTGACAAACCCTTCATCCCCTCTGATGGTGACGGCTCCCGGCTCGGAGTCTTTTTCTCGAACTCCTTCATGTCCGCCCGTTCCTTTCTCAATAGTTCAGCGGGCGCTTCCCTGAGAACCGGCCCCAGTTCTCAGTGACGGTTGCCGAAAGTTGCCTCAGTATAGGGGGCCGTTTTCCGCTAAGTCAAGGGAATTGGCCTCGACTCACCCTTCGGAGCCATTGAAATCATTCGGCTTTTTCCACTTCATCCGTTCGGCTCCTCCGATGACTCTCATGAGCTTCAACCTCGGCTGCGCTCCCCCGGTTCCGGAAGTGTGCCGCGCTCGTTCGAGTCTCCACTTGGTACGTAAGCACGTTTGGTGCCATTAACACTGAAGCACGGAAAGCTCGGAGATTCGCCCCGAATTCTGCAGCGCCTGGAGCGGGTTGTCGAAACAATGAACACCGATGCCGCGAGCCGGCGCATTCACGATGCGCCCGCATGCATCTGATATAAGAAAGAACGTCATGTCTCATCGGTCCGGCGTTCTGGCGCTGGCGATGTTCGCCGCTCTGGCGTTCCCCGGTTCCGCGATTGCGCAGAGCGCCCCTCTGAGAGTGGGGCTCCCATCCATTCCCGTAGCTCTCGATCCCGCCACCGCGCTGGACGGCGTGGTGCCCTTCATCGCTCGGCAGGTGTTCGACACCCTCGTGCAGTACCGTGAGGGATCCAGCGACATCGAGCCCGGCCTGGCCACCGCGTGGACCGTGTCGCGCGACGGGCTCGCCTGGACCTTCCGCCTACGGGACGGCGTTCGCTTCCACGACGGCACGCTGCTGACCTCACGCCAGGTCGCCGAGAGCCTGGACCGCATCGTCGTACCCAACCACGCCATGGGTCCGTCTCCGAATCCTGCCGGCCCCCGCCTCCTGCGGGGTTCGCCCGGCGTCGTCAAGGAGATCCTCACTCCCACTTCTCGCTCGGTGCAGATCAATCTCCTCCAGCCCTACGCACCTCTTCTGACGGTGCTGGCCCATCCCGTGTTCTCGATTGTTTACTCTGGGACCGGTGCCGGCCGCTGGATCGGCACGGGGGCATACGCGATCACCGAGATCGGGGCAGGGCGGGTGGTTCTCGACGCCAACACCACCTACTGGGGGGGCGCGCCGAAGAGCTCGCGCATCGTCATGGTCGAGATCCCAGATCAGGCACGGGGCGAGGCCGATCTGGAAGCCCGGAACCTTGACATCCTCATTCCGCTCTCGGCGCCTTCGCGGATGCAGGGCTCTCTCTCCGTCACGAGCTGGCGGATCGGCTATTTGGCCATGCAGCATGAGCACGAGCCCTTCAATCGCAAGAAGGTCCGACAGGCCATTGCCGCCGCGCTGTCCTCCTCCACCATCACTGGGGCGGTCGAGCCGGCCGCCGGCCTATCCGGGCTCTTCCTGCCTCGCGGAGTCTGGGCCTCTGCCGACGTGCCCCAGCTCACCCTGGGCGACCCCGCAGTGGCGAGGCGCCTGCTTGGCGAGGCGGGAGTAGGCCAGGGAGTGACGGCTTCGCTGGTCGCGGATGGCAGCGCAGGGCCCGAGGGAGGGCGCGTGGCCGAGGTCATTCGCAGCATGCTCGGCGCCGCCTCCATCACCGTGAACGTCAAGTCGCTGGCGACCGAGTCGGCGCTCAAGGCAATGCAGGGAGGCCTTCCCGATCTGGCGCTCGCCGAGGCCCAGGCCGATGGCGGGGATCCCCATATGCTCCTCTATCCCCTCTCCACGAGTGAGGGTGCGGTGCGAGGACCGACGGCGACGAACCTTTCCTTCTATCGGAATGCCCGGCTCGACGATCTCCTGATTCGCGCCAGCCAAATCTCGTTCCGACCGGAGCGACTGCGCGTGTACGGCCGCGCCCAGGCATTTCTTGTCGAGGAGATTCCCTGGATTCCGCTCTACGTACGCCTGCACTGGGCGGTGACAAGGCCCGAGGTGCGGAATTTCCGTCTCCATCCGAGCGGCTTTCATCGGCTCGACCGCGCGTGGGTCGAGAGCGCGCCGCCCGCCATGTCGCCTGCTCCACGCCAGCCCTAGACGAGCCTGCCGCGGCTGGACTTGGATCGGGTCGCATGATAGATAGTCGCATGATAGATAAATGAGGGATTTACGCCTGTCCTGGCGCTGACCCATGCTATCGATCAACGACACCGTCACCGAGATGGTCCAGTGGGTGTTCCCCGAGCATGCGGGAGCGCCCGGGCAGATCCACGGCGGGCGCATGATGCAGTGGATCGCCACCGTCGGGAACATGGCGGCCGCCCGGGTCGCCCGTGGCCATTGCCTCCTGGGCGCCATGGACGACATCGACTTCCTCCATCCCGTCAAGGTCGGCGAAATCGCCGTCCTGCGGGCCCAGGTGGAAGCGATCGGTCGATGTTCCATCGAGGTGGGGGTGCAGGTCTTCGCCGAGAATGTCGCCTCCGGGCTCCGCGCCCAGACGCTCAACTCGCACCTGGTCTTCGTCAAGGTCGACGACCACCTGAAGCCGGCGCCGGTGCCCACGACCCTCGTCCCCCGCGGCGCCGCAGAGGAGGCGTTGTTCGCGGCAGCCCGGGAACGGCGCGAGCATCGGCTCGAGCGACTGGCCCGCAGCGCGTCCGCCGCGGCCGACGTGCGCGACGAGGGTGAGGAGGAGCTCCGCTGGGCGTTTGAATCTTCCCGTTCTGTGCTGCCGGAGGACACGATCTTCGGGAACACCATGTTCCCCGGCAAGCTCCTCATGGACATCGACGAGGCGGGCGGCATCCTGTCCATGCGCTATGTCCGGGGCCACGTCATGACGGCGTGCCTGGACGCACTCGACTTCTACTCCCCCATCTCTACGCACGAGGTGGTCACCTTCAAGGCCGCGCTCAATCAGGTGGGCCACTCGTCGCTGGAGGTCGGTGTGAAGGTCCTGACCGAGGTGCCGTGGTCGGGGAGGTGCAGCACGCCTGCACCGCGTACCTCACCTTCGTGCGCCTGGGCCCGGACATGAGGCCGCGGCCGTGCCCGCCCTTCGTGCCCGAGACGCCGGGCGAGAAGCGGCGCTGGGCTCAGGCCGAGGAACGCCGGGCGCGTCGGCGGGAGCGCGTGAAGCGGCTCAAAGCATCCATTCAAGAGGGAAGGTGACGGTATGTCGGGACATTCACGGTGGTCCCAGATCAAGCGGAAGAAGGGCAAGGCGGACGTGCAGCGGGGGAAGCTCTTCTCGAAGATCCTCCGAGAGATCACGGTGGCGGCCAAGCACGGCGGGGGCGATCCCAAGGCCAACATGCGGCTCAAGGCCGCTATGGAGTCGGCCAAGGCCGCCAACATGCCCGCGGACAACGTCAAGCGCGCCATCGAGAAAGGTACGGGGGGCGGTCCGGGCGAACAGTTCGAGGAGATCACGTACGAGGGCTACGGCCCGGGCGGCGTCGCCGTGCTCGTGCGCGTCCTCACCGACAACAAGAACCGCACGGGGCCCGAGATCAGGCACATCTTCGAGAAGCAGAGCGGCCGTATGGGCACCGCGGGCTGTGTCGCCTGGATGTTCGATCGTCGAGGCGTTATTCAGGTCGACGCGGAGAAGGTGAAGGAGGATGAGGTGCTCGAGCAGGCGCTGGAAGCGGGCGCCTCCGACGTGCGCACGGTGGAAAAAGTCTTTGAGATCACCACCACGCCTGATGAAATGGAGGCGGTGCGCACCGCCCTCGAGCACAAGGGGATCCCCATACTCGAAGCGCAGGCGGCCATGGTTCCCCAATCCACCGTCCGCGTGGAGGGCAAGGACGCCGCCGCCGTGCTGCGGCTCATCGAGGCCCTCGAAGAGCAGGACGACGTCCAGGCGGTCTACTCCAACTACGACATCCCGGACGAGGTCTTCGACGCCATCTCCGCGGCCTAGCGCCCTGCGCGTCATGGGGCTGGATCCGGGCCTCGTCGCCACCGGATTCGGAGTCATCGAAGCCGCACCGGGCGTAGTCACGGTGATCGAGTCGGGCGTTATCACCACGGCGAGTACCCAGCCCCTCGAGGCTCGGCTCAACGCCATCTATGGAGCAGTGCGCCGGCTCATCGAGGCGCAGCGACCGAGCTTCCTCGTGGTGGAGGATCTCTACGCCGAGTACAAGTTCCCGCGCACGGCCATCTTGATGGGGCACGCGCGGGGCGTGGTATACCTCGCGGCCCGCCAACTGGGGGTGGGCGTCACCGCCCTGGCACCCTCCGAGGTGAAGCGCGCCATGACGGGCAACGGCTCCGCCGGTAAGGCCCAAGTCCAGCGCGGCGTCCAGTCGCTGCTCGGTCTGCGCGATCTCCCGCGGCCCTCCCACGTCGCGGACGCCCTCGGCCTCGCCATCACCGGTCTCGGGAGAGTGACCGGCATCACCCCGCGCACCCGGGCCGCCCAGTGATCGCCCTCATCCGCGGCCGGGTCCGACGCAAGTACGAGGACCGCATGGTGATCGAGGCGGGCGGCGTCGGCTACGAGGTGGTGTTGCCGCCGGTGGTCCAGCGCTCCCTGAGCGGCGCCATCGCGAGTGACGGCGATGGCGCCACCGAGGTGACCCTGGAGATCCATTACCACGCGACGCAGAACCAGCCCTCCCCCGTCCTCATCGGCTTCCACTCCGGCCTCGACAAGGAGTTCTTCGAGAAGCTGATCACCGTGAAGGACGTGGGACCGCTGGTGGCGGCACGCTCGCTCGCCGCCCCGGTGGCGGAGATCGCCGCCGCCATCGCCCGGCAGGACGAGACGTATCTCCGGCGGTTGCCGGGCATCGGGCCGCAGAAGGCCAAGAACATCGTGGCCCAGCTCTCGTCGAAGGTGGCCAAGTTCGCCTTGTCCCGACCAGACCTGCCCGCTGAGGTGGGTGCTCCCGCGTCGCGGGGCCTGGACGAGGACGGGCTCCGCACCGCGGTGTTCGAGATCCTGACCAAACAACTCGGGCATCGCCCGAGCGAGGCGGCCCAGCTCATCTCGGCCGCGCTCGGCCGCAAGCCCGGCATCACCACGCCCGAGGACCTGTTCGACGAGATCTACCGCGGAGCCAAGGCGCCGTGACCCTCGCTCGCCGGTGGCTGACGAGGGTGGGTGAGCGGATCGGATAGCGTGACCACCGACCCCGCGCACGTGATGAGCCGCACCGCCCTTCCCGAGGAGGCGAGCCTCGAGCGCCAGCTTCGCCCGCAGCACCTCGATGAGTATGTAGGGCAGCGCGCGGCTGTGGAGAGCCTCCGCGTGTCCGTAGAGGCGGCGCGCCAGCGCGGCGAGCCTCTCGATCATGTGCTGCTCTCCGGGCCTCCCGGCTTGGGCAAGACCACGCTGGCCACCATCCTGGCCAACGAGATGTCGGCGGCCATCGTCACCACGGCGGGGCCGTCGCTCGAGCGTGGGGGGGATCTCATGGGCATCCTCACCAACCTCAACGAGCGGGACATCCTCTTCGTGGACGAGATCCATCGTTTGCCCCGCGTCGTCGAGGAGCTCCTGTATCCGGCCATGGAGGACTTCACCGTCAACTTCGTCATGGACAAGGGCCTGCACGCGCGGACCATGCGCATTCCCCTCCGGCCCTTCACCCTGGTGGCGGCGACCACGCGGCCCGGCATGCTGTCCTCGCCCCTCCGGGAGCGCTTCGGCATCTTCCATCACCTCGACTTCTATTCGCTGAGCGAACTACACGACATCGTGGCGCGCTCCGCTTCCATCCTGAGCGCCCGCGTAGAGGGCGAGGGCGCGCGCGCCATTGCCCAGCGCTCGCGAGGTACGCCGCGCATCGCCAATCGTCTCCTCCGCCGCGTGCGCGACTACGTGCAGGTGAAAGGGAACGGAGTGGTGACGGCCACCTCGGCGAGCGATGCCCTCGACCGCGAAGGCGTGGACGCCATGGGCCTGGATCGTCTCGACCGCCGCTTCCTCACCGCCATCATCGAGCAGTACGGGGGCGGGCCGGTGGGTCTCGAAGCCATCGCCGCCACCATCAACGACGAGGCGGAGACGCTCGCCGAGGTAGTGGAGCCTTTCCTGCTCAAGATCGGATTCGTGGTGCGCACGCCGACCGGCCGGAAGGTGACGCCGCCCGCGTACTCGCATCTCGGCCTCGCCACTCCGAGCGCTCCCAGCGCCCAGGGGCAGCTTCCGATCTAGCCGCGGCCCTATGGCTGACCTGGGCAAATTGCTTCTCGGTTTCGGGATCGTGATGGTAGTTCTGGGATGTCTCCTCCTGCTGGCGAGTCAGCTCACCGGAAAGGTGCCATGGTTCGGACGGTTGCCCGGCGATATCTACATCGAGCGAGGAAGCTGGCGCTTCTACTTCCCCTTGGGCACGTCCCTTGTCGTCTCCGTCGTACTCTCGCTCCTCCTCTGGCTCTTCGCGCGGCGCTAGTCCTTCTTCTCGCTGTCCTGCCCACGCCCGTCGCGGCGGCCCCGGACGACATCCGGGTCGCTCTCGCCGAAAGCGTAGCCACGGTGGAGATCGGGGGCGGGCCCATGCTGGTGCAGGACCTCAGCGGTCGCGCGCTCGCCGAGGAGCCCGTGGCCTTCGTGCGTGTCCTCCGGCGCGATGCCACGATCGAGTGGCGAGGGCAGCGCCTCGCCGGGCTGCGCGTCGTGCCGGCGGGCGGCGGACCCCTGCGCTTCCAGCAGCGTCTCTACCTCGGCGTCATCGACGTGCTCGCGGCGCCGGAGGGTCCGATCGTGGTGAATCAGCTCCCCCTCGAGGACTATCTGGTGGGCGCCGTCAGGGCGGAGGCGGGGGACAAGATGCCCATCGAGATGCTGAAGGCGCAGGCTATCGTGGCCCGAACCTATGCTGCCTATCATCGCCGGCTCAATGCCGCCAAGCTGTATCACCTGGTCGCGGGCACGGCGAACCAGCAATATGCGGGGAAAGTCGCCGCGGACTCGCCGGCATGGACGGCGGCGCGCGACACGGAAGGGCTCGTGCTCCTGTGGGAAGGCGAGCTCTTCCCCGCCTTCTATCACACGGACAGCGGCGGCCACACCGAGGACCCGCGTGCCGTCTTCTCGGCGACCAACATGCCCGCCCTCAAGCCGGTGCGCGTAGAGTTTCCTTCGCAGTCGCCGCACCACGCGTGGAGCCTCGACGTGGCGCTCTCCGATCTGGCCATCGCGCTTCGGCGAGGGGGCGTCTCCGTGGGGACCATCACCGCACTCCAGGTGCTGGAGCGGAGCGTGTCGCTGCGCGTCGCCCGCATCGCCGTCCAGGGCACGCGGGGCAGCGCCATCCTGCGCGGCAACGATTTCCGGCGGCTCATCGGCTACGACACGCTGAAGAGCACCCTCTTCGCCGTGTCCGTGGATCATGCCTTCGCTCGCTTTGTGGGCCGCGGCTACGGTCACGGGGTCGGTCTCGACCAGTGGAGTGCGAAGACCATGGCGGAGCAGGGGTACACCGCGGAGCAGATCGTGCGTTACTACTACCCAGGCGCCACCCTCGCCACGCTGGGCCCGCGTCCGGCCCGCCGGTAGTCTCGCCCGGGTCGAACGGGTGCCGATCAGCTGGACCGACTTCGAGCGCGTCGACATGCGGGTGGGGATCGTCCTCGAGGCCGAGCCGTTCCCGGAAGCGCGGAGGCCCGCCATCAAGCTCCGCATCGATTTCGGCGAGCTGGGGGTGAAGCGATCGAGCGCCCAGATCACCGATCGATACGCGCCCGAAGATCTGGTGGGACGGCGCGTGGTAGCCGTCGTCAATTTTCCTCCGAAGCAGATCGGGCCTTTCGTCTCCGAGGTCCTTGTGCTGGGGGCCTACGGCGAGCGCGGCGAGGTCATCCTCCTCCGTCCCGATTTCGAGGTCGCGCCGGGCACGAAGATCGGCTAGTCCACGATTGGCCGCGGGCCGTCCGGGCGGTAGACTCACACGCCATGGACGTCTCGCTCTTCGACTACCAGCTGCCGGCGGCGAGCATCGCGCAGGAGCCCGCGGAGCCGCGCGACGCTTCGCGGCTCCTGGTACTCGAGCGCACGCAGGGGACATGGGCGGACGCGCGCTTCTCCGATCTCCCGCGCTGGCTCCGAGCGGGGGATTGTCTGGTCGTGAATGAAACCCGAGTCATTCCCGCGCGGCTCCTCGGTACTCTCGAGGGAACGGCCGCCGCCGTGGAGCTCCTCATGCTATGCGCGCTCGACGGTGACCGCTGGGAAGCGCTGGTGCGACCTGGGAAGCGCTGCCGCGTAGGAGCCCGGATCGTCCTGGCCGGCGGTCTCGCGCGGGCCACCGTGCTCGCGCATGTCTCGCCAGGCGCTCGTCTGGTTTCCATGGAGGCGCCGTGGTCAGTGGACGAGCTCCTCGATCGCCACGGGCTGCCGCCCTTGCCGCCGTACATCGACCGGCACGAGGCGCCAAAGCCGGAAGATCGCGAGCGCTACCAGACCGTCTACGCCGTGTCGCGGGGATCGGTGGCCGCGCCGACGGCGGGGCTCCACTTCACGCCGTCCCTGCTCGATCAGTTGCGCTCAGCGGGCGTGGAAATCCATCGCCTCACCCTCCACGTCGGGCCCGGGACGTTCCGTCCCATCACGGCCTTGAGCGTCGAGGAGCATCGGCTCGCTTCCGAGACCGCGGTCGTTCCTGCGGAGACCGCGAAGGCCGTCGAGCGCGCTCGGAGCGAGGGCCGTCGGGTCATCGCCGTGGGGACCACGACCACCCGAACGCTTGAATGGTCGGCCGACGCGAACGGACGGCTGCGCGTCGGGCCGGGCGAGGCCGATCTGTTCATCCGCCCTGGACATCGCTTCCGTGTCGTCGACGCCCTCGTGACGAATTTCCATCTTCCCCGCTCGACGCTGCTCCTCCTCGTCTCCGCCTTCGCTGGCCGCGAACTCGTCATGAAGGCCTACGCGCACGCCGTGGCCTCCGGGTATCGCTTCTACTCATACGGCGACGCCATGTTGATCCTGTGACGGCACCCGTTCGTTTC
>Ga0306920_100001266_pt1 | contig 31217 bp, 27 predicted proteins | sample flu12Cox44000170_FD_204666 | JGI IMG/M metagenome (GOLD analysis project Ga0306920, IMG submission 204666) | Lab enrichment of tropical soil microbial communities from Luquillo Experimental Forest, Puerto Rico - flux4day.12C.oxic.44.000.170 (v2)... | ecosystem: Environmental > Terrestrial >...
AATCTCGATGTCGTCAAGGGCATGAGCCGGAACGCGCTGCCGCTCAAGACATTGGGTGACGCGTTGTTCCTCCGCAATCGCATCATTGCCCGGCTCGAGCAGGCCGAACTGCAGCCAGACCCCGAGCATCGGCGCTGGTTGACGAGCTTTATCGTGGTGGGCGGTGGTTTCAGCGGTGTAGAGACCTCTGGCGAGCTCGTGGATTTCCTGTACGCCAGTCTGAAGTACTACAAGCGGATCCGCCGCGAGGAGCTGCGCATCGTCCTGCTGCATAGCGGTGACCGGCTGCTACCGGAGCTGTCCGCCAGACTGGGTGAGTTCACGCTGCGCAAGATGCGCAGCCGCGGCGTCGACGTGCGCCTCGGTACCCGGGCCGTGTGTGTCACCGATCGCCACGTGGAACTTGAATCCGGGGAAATCATTGCCGGTGGCACCGTCATCTGCACGATCGGTACTCAGCCAAACCCTCTGCTCGATTCCATCCCCGTGGTCAAAAACCGTGGGAGACTCGTGGTCAACGCGGATATGTCAGTACCCGGCGTGGACGGCCTGTGGGCCGCGGGAGATTGCGCCGCGGTCATCAACTCGCTCGATGGCAAGGTGTGCCCGCCTACGGCCCAATTCGCCGAGGCGCAGGCGGCTCAGCTTGCCGCTAACATCCTGTCGCGCCTGGCTGGCGAGCCCACCAAGCCCTTTCGCTACCGCCCCAGGGGCCAGCTGTCATCGATTGGACACAATAATGCGGTGGCTGAAGTTCTGGGACTGAAGCTGTCGGGCTTTATTGCGTGGCTCATGTGGCGGGGGCTGTATCTCCTGAGAATTCCCACACTAGCCCGCAAGACGCGCCTGTTCCTCGAGTGGAACTGGGCGATGTTCTTTCCGCCTGACATCTCTCACCTTGGCTACCGCCGCACCCTGCGGCGCGTTCCCGACGCGCTGAGCGCAACGCAACCGCCTGCTCCAGCCGCCAAGCCGGCCTCAAACGGGTAAGCGGGATCACCCAAGCGCATAAGGAGAAAGACGCATATGGTCAGCCGAATTCTCGCTGTAGTCGCAATGCTGCTCACGTCGGTGGCGCTGGCCGCGGAGAGTCCCGTCAAGATCCTGGGGCCCGAGGTTGGCCAGCGCTTCCCCCACACTCTGGCGGCGGTCGACCAGGCCGGCAAGACGCAGTCCCTCAAATCCCTGATGGGACAGAAGGGTCTGGCGGTGTTCTTCGTGCGTTCGGCTGACTGGTGCCCCTTCTGTAAGGGGCAGCTGGTCGACGCAAACCGGCACTTGGCACGCTTCCGCGAACTGGGCGTCTCGGTCGTGTCCATAAGCGTGGACGAGGTGGCGCCGATCGCTGCCTTTGCGCAGGAGCAACACATCGGCTACACGATGCTCTCGGATCCCCACGGTGACATCAATCTCAGTCTCGGTATCCGGGACCCACAGTACCCGGTCGGCAGTCCCGCTTTCGGTGTACCGAAGCCGACGCTTTACATTCTCGATCCTGAGGGCGTCATCCGTCTGCGTTACCAAGAGCCGACCTACCGGACGCGTCCCAACCTTGACGGTGTGCTACATGACATCGAGGCGGCCGGGCTGTAGTCTACTGGAACGACCGCTCCCGATTCGCAGCGCGTCACCCTCCCCTTCAGCGAGCGGCCAAGCCGGCCGCAGCCGCCGGTGCGCCCGCGGCAGCACCGAGCAGTGTTAAAGAGCCGTCCTGACCCACGTGGAAAGCCACGATTTGCCCGATGGATGGGGAGAGTATGTAGAGGGTGTCACCGTCGCGATCGGTGGCCGCATCCGTCGGTCCGCCGCCTGTCGTGCCCGTGATGCCGCCGATCGGGTCGCGCCCTACGTCGGTGGGGAACGAGCGACGCTTGATTAGCGGTTCAATCGTCACTACCCAGCACGCCGCGGTCTGCCCGCTCGGGACCCGGATCTGGGACAACGGCCGGCTACCACGTAGCGCGCGATGGCACGCTTGTTGGTGACGTAAGCGAATCGTCCATGAAGCGCCCGGTGCCCAGACCGGTCTGCGAAGGCTAGCACGCGTAGAGGCCGGCGCGATTCGCAATTCCTCCCGCGTTCGGTTGCGGCGAAGCTGGACGCGTTCCTGTAGTGGGGTCGTCGGTTGAGTGCCCAGGAATCAGTTACGATCGCGCGCGACGCCGAGTTTCTTCAGGCGATGTCGCATGCTGCTCGGCGCGATGCCGAGCAAGCGCGCGGCACCGTTTGGCCCCTCGATAACCCCATGCGTCCGTTTGAGCATGGCGATGATGTGGTTGCGCTCAAGCGCTTCCAGCGTCTCGACCGCGGCAGGCTCGCGCACCGCCTCGCCATCGCCGTTCGACGGCGGCAGACAATGTCCTGATTCCAGATCCCAATCCACGACCAGGGTAGCGCCACTCGTCAGCACCGCGGCACGCTCGATCGCATTCTGCAGGTCACGAACGTTGCCCGGCCAGGAGTGCGCAGTGAGAGCGTCGAGCGTCGCCGGAGCGATGCGCTCGAGCGGCTTGTCAAGCTTGCGAGCGATCCGCTGCATGAAATATTCCGCGAGTACTGGAATGTCTGCGCGCCGCTCCCGCAGCGAGGGTAGATCGATCGGGAACACATTGAGGCGGTAGAAAAGATCAGCGCGAAAACGACCCGCTTGCACCTCAGGGGCGAGCTCGCGGTTGCTCGCGGCAATGACCCGCACATCGACCGACACAGTCTTTGAGCTGCCGACCGCCTCGAACTCATGCTCCTGCAGTACCCGCAGCAGCTTCCCCTGCGCCTCGAGCGACAGTCCGCTGACTTCATCGAGAAACAGCGTGCCGCCATCGGCCGCCCGAAAGCGCCCTTCGCGGTGCTCGGCCGCGCCGGTGAAGGCACCCTTGACGTGACCGAACAGCTCGCTCTCGATGAGGCCGGCGGCGATGGCGTTGCAATTTAAACTGATCAGTGGTCGATCGCGTCGCAGGCTTTGCGCGTGCAATGCGCGCGCGATCAGCTCTTTCCCCGTGCCGGTTTCGCCGCAGATCAACACCGTGACATCGGTCGGCGCCACGATCGCCACCTTGCGCAGCACCGCCAACAGCGCCGGACTCGAACCGATGATCTCGCCCTGGGCAGCGCACTGCACCTGAGGTCGTCTCGCGGGTGCGCATAGTCCGGGGCCGCTCTCGCTCACACGCTGCCTCGCTCCAGTGACTTGACCTGAGCCCGTCTCGTGCAACCAAGTCCCGCGCGGGATACACCCTCCGAGGTGATGACTTCCTGGGGGCCTGAAGGGCGGCGCGATCACGGAAGACCTCTGACGCAGTTTCAGAAGTAGCGGACCGGTTCCCACTGCTTGGGGTGCGCATCCGCGATCACGGCTAGTGACCGATTCCCCCGCTGGTTGATTTTCCGCGACGGCTCGGTGATTTGCTGGTACCCAAGGATGTGGCGATATTCTGGGCTCCCCCGACCGTGCAACCTTCGGCTTCAGCAGAAAGGTTGCGGCTTTCTGAGCGATGATCAGAGGTTACCACGCAGCTGTTGTCTGGAACGCCGGCACCATTTGCATTTCGTCCACGCATTTCGCTTCCATTGTTCCCGGAGCCGTGGGCCTCGGAATGGTGCCGCGCTACCTGCGGCCCTGTGCGATTCGCGTGTGTTAGGTGTTAGTTGCGTTTCGCTGACGCACCCCCGGAAGTGTGCGGACATGCACGGAGCGCACAGGCGGTATGGGAGCGGCTTGCTGCCGAGCCTCCGCCAACCCGGGCACATCCATGTTCCCAATTGCGGCCTCCGCCTTGGAATGGCACAGTGCTTGCCGGATTGCTGCCGGAGCCGGATGTTGAAGGGAACGCTGGTTGATGCGCGGGGCGCTTCGAGATCGGAACGCACTGCGGATTTGACGCAAAATCGACGGTCGATCCCCGGGATGCCGTCACTGAGTCCTTCCCCGCCTCCCGGCCTCAGCCCACCCCCTTCACGTTACCCCCGCCGCCCGCACTAGAAGGCGGGATACCCGGTTCGTGCGTATTCCGCTCCGCAGCGGGGACACCCGCAGTGCTGTAAGCGTTCCCGACCAGCCTTGGCAACAGGTCCTTTTCTCGGACCTGCTGCGGAGCATTCGGGTGCACCGCAGCGCTTACTTTCGTCCCACGTTCGCGGCGCCTTGGGGAACGCGGCTCGGGGGTACCGTCACCCACTTTCATATTCTGGTGAGTGGCGCCTGCTCGCTTGGTGTTCGCGGCATGCCGGAGGCCACGCGTCTCACTGCAGGTGACCTGGTGATCGTTCCGCGCGGCAAACAGCATGTCCTGTGCGACCCTCCCGGGACTCCGCCCGTGGATTTCTTCGAGCTGGCCCGCGCTCACTCCATGGGTCAATCAGGTGATTTCAGCGCCGGAGGAACCGGCGCCACGAGCCGCTTTCTTTGTGGTGGCCTGGTACTCGAAGACGGAGCCGCAAACATGCTCCTGGCGGTGCTGCCACCTTTGATTCACATCAGGGGCCACGCGGGTAGCGCGCCTCGTTGGTTGGAGGCGACCTACGGTCAGTTGCAGGAAGAGTTGGCACACGCTCGACCCTTTCAAGACACTGTGGCAACACGCCTCGTCGACGTCCTGGTGATTCAGGCGGTTCGCGCCTATCTCAACGAGCAGGCGAATCAAGTGCAGTCAGGTTGGTTGGCGGCGCTAAGGGACCGCCGTGTGGGACAGGCTCTGGCGCTGATGCACTCGCAACCTGACGAACGTTGGACGGTCGGTGCACTTGCAGCTCGACTCGCAATTTCGAGGTCTGCCTTCGCGGAGAAATTCTCCCGCCTGCTCGGGCAGTCCCCGCACCGGTACCTGGCGAGGCTAAGACTGAACATCGCCAGCCAGCGGCTACGAACGACCGAAGAGAAGATCTCTGTAATCGCTGCCTCTGCGGGATACAATTCCCTGCCCGCATTTTCGAAGGCCTTCAAGCAGGAACTGGGCGTGAGTCCCGTCGAATACCGCAGAATGCGGGGCGTTGCTTCGGAAAACTGAACTCCCGGCGCGGCTGAGATTCGGCGCTGCGCCGGGTTCGCGGCCGCGTATGAAGATCTCCACATCGGATGTAACTCTGCAGCGCGCCCCTTGGCGGAGGTCGTGGTATAGTCGCGCTCGCCGATGAGCACGACGAGACCGGCGACCCATCTGGCCATCGCGGTCGAAGCACACGCTGCGCGTTGTGTCGAGCTGGTCGCGGCACGCGCGCTCTTCCGTTGCGTGTTGACTTGATGACGTTGCGACCGGAGGCTCTTCATATGAACGATAGCGGCAGTCGCGCCGGGTCCGACATCGTTCCCCCGGTTTTTGTCGGCAAATGGACCGTCAAGATCGTAGACTTGTTGAAGCGAAGACCGCATCGGCACAGTGAGCTGCGCCGCGGTCTCGGAACAGCTTCGCAGCGTATGCTTACGAGAACGCTTCGCAACCTCGAAGCCACGGGTCTGATTGAGAGGCGCGTGGTGCAGCCGAGACCGCTGGTGGTCGAGTACTCGCTTACAAAACTCGGCAAGACATTTCTCGTGCCAATGCGAAGCCTTTGTCGCTGGGCAACGCGGCACGAGCGCGAACTCAGTCGCTGCCGCTCGCGACTGACTAACGAGTAAACGGGAGCGGAGGCGGCTCAGCCAGTCGCAGCGGCGGTCTCCACCAAGCATACGGCGGCGAGAGGATGCTGAGCGCCTGAAGAACTTCGTTGCCTGACGATCACTTACGGGGTTGCGAGCCGCGCGGCCTCCGTTTCAATGACCTGAGAGAGCTCCACACCTATTTCCGCGAGACCGGCGGCTTCCGAGGCGACGAGGGCGTCGTAGTCTTTGGACCCGCCCTGCACAGTCACGCGGGCAATGCTGTTCCCCTCCTGAGCCGTCTGCTCGCCCGCAAACTGCAACCTCCAATGCGTTTCAATAATGATCCGCTCGCCTGGAATGGCCTCGAACCGGGTGACGTCAACTAACAGGCGCATGTCCCATCGCGGGGTTGGGACCGAAGCGAGGCTAGTTACGCTCGCGGCGGGCAACTCGCTCCTGATGATCTCTGAGAGGACCCGGGGAATCGCCTCGCGCAACGGTTCAGCCCAGCGCTCTTGCTCGAGAGCAACCAGCCGAACGGCGCTGCGTCGAACGACTAATTGCGGTCGATCAACGGCCTCGGGAATTGTGACCGGCCCGACGAGCACATGAAGTGTGGGTGGCCTGACGACCTCAGAGGGCTCGGCCCCCGACAGTGTGTAGAGCCGCTCCTTGGGCGATGCGCAACCGAAGACAGCTCCGGCACACGCGAGTGCGACCTGCCAGGTGCGTACTCTCACGATCCGTCCCGTGCCTTACCGCGCAACAGCGCCTCGGGGTGCCGCTCGAGATAGTCCGCCAGTGAGCGCAGCGCTTCAGCCGCCCGGGTGAGCTGCTTCAGGGACTGTCGCAGATCTTGTTCCAGGGGAGCATCACTAGCGAGAGTTTCATTCACAGCGCTGAGTGTGCGACGCGCCTCGACCAGGGTGGTGCGGGCCTCGGGAGTCACATCTCGCTCAATCTGGTCTGCCAGCTGCTTCGCGGTGTCGAGAGCCTCTCTGAGACTCACGAGCGCCGCATCCGCATCCGATCCGAGGCGTTGCAAGGGCATCGCGTCGATCTTTCTCAGGATATCCGCGAGGCTCGCCTGGAGATCATCCAGGCCGCCGGGCACCGTCGGTAGCATCATCGGCACCGCAGTGGGGTCGGAACGCGCGCGCGGCGCGCGCGGGAAAAAATCCAGGGCCACGTACTGCTGACCCGTGAGAAGACTCCCCGTGCGCAGTTGCGCTCGAAATCCGTGCTCGATCAAGCGTTCCACAAAGCGGTAGGTCCCCGTGACATCGGTGTCGGGTCGTGGCGATTCCTGTCGATAGCGGGCGCGCACGCGCTGCGGATAGACGGCAATCTCCACCGGAAAGCGAAAGATCACATTCGCCGGGTCATACTCGATTTTGGTTGAGCGTACTTCACCCACCTCGACGCCGTTAAAATCCACCGGCGCGCCGACCGCAAGACCGTGAAGTGAGTTCTTGAAGTAAAGCACGTACAAGTCAGGCGTCTCATTGGGTGACTTCATCGCTGCCACACGGCTCGGTGCCAAGTGATACTGCGTGCCTGCAGCAGCCGCTGGAGCCTCCTGTGACGGCTCCGGGGTTTCAAAGGCAATGCCGCCCACCAGAATGGCAGCAACCGACTCGGTGTTCACTCGGACACCGTCGGCACCCACCGAGACATCGACGCCGCTCGCGTGCCAAAAGCGGGAATCGCGTACCACGAAGTGATCGTAGGGCGACTCGATGAAGACACCGACCGTTATACCCTGACCGTCTGCGTCGAGGCGGAACTCGGTCACCCTCCCGACGGGCACATGACGAAAATAGACGGGGGAGCCAACCTCGATGGAACCTAGTGTTCCACCGTGCAGAACGAAGTCGCGTCCTGGCAGGTCACCGGTGACCACCGGCGGAACCTCCAGACCCTGGAACTCGCGGGCGGTGCGACGGGATTTCCCGAGATCCATGCCAATGAAGGAGCCTGAGATCAGTGTACCCAGCCCCGACACCCCTCCTGCCGCGATCCGCGGTCGAACCACCCAGAAGCGCGTGTCCTCTGAGAGGAGTGAGCGGGCGTCCTTGACCATCTCGGCGGTCACTAACACCGTCCGGTGATCAGTCGCAAGTTCTATGGTGCGGACCTGCCCAACCTCGACGCTGCGAAAGCGAATTACGGTCTTGCCCGGTTCCAAACCCTCGGCCGTTTGGAATCGGATCCGGACGCTCGGGCCGCGCTCGAGCACGGCGTGCACCGCGATCCAGCCACCAATGAGCGCAGCCAGCGCGGGAACGATCCAAACCAGAGGCAGCCGCACGCGTCCGCGGCGTGCCACTGCCTCGGGAACGGACGCCACAGCCTGTGGGTCAGGTGTGTTCATTTCGGCCTGCAACGTCCCATATCAGTCGCACGTCGAACGACTGCGCCGCAAGCATGCTGAGCACAACGACCGCGGCAAACGCAAGAGCCCCTGGACCCGCATCCATGGTCGCCAACGACCGCAGTCGCACCAGCGCGACGAGGATGGCGACTACAAAGATATCAAGCATCGACCAGCGACCGACGAACTCCAACAGCCGGAACAGCCGCGCGCGTTCGTGAAGCCGCCAGGAAGAGCGGACATGCACGCTCACGAGCAGCAACGTCATGGCGAGCAGTTTCAAGAGCGGGACGACGATGCTGGCAAAGAACACCAGCAGAGCGAGCGGCCAGGATCCTCCTCGCCACAGAGCCACCACTCCCCCCAGGATTGTATGGCTCTCCTCACCCGCCACGGTCCGGCTTTGCAACACCGGATATAAATTGGCGGGAACGTACATAATCGTCGCAGCGAGCAAGTAGGCCCAACTGCGGGACAAGCTCTCGTGCTTGCGCCGCTGGAGCGGCGCGCCGCAGCACCAACACGAGCACTCGCACTCGAGAGCCCTGTTCAGCTCGCCGCAGGCCGAGCAGCCCACCAGGCCAAGCGCCGACGACGAGAGAAACCGCTTTGCTTCGGCCCCTGTCATTCAGTCGCCCCTGGCTTTTGCCCAGTACTCCGGAACGTCGAACATCGCTTGTGCGGCGGCCGTCAGGACAATTACACCGAATAGCGACCACATTCCGATCCCGGGAATGACCCGAGCGACTCCGGCGAGCTTCACCAGCGAGACCAGCGCTCCGAGCATGAACACTTCCGCCATGGACCATGGCCGCAGTACCCGCAGCAAACGAACGATCTTCTGAATCCCAGAGAAACGGCGCGGCGCGGCCAGCGACAGGAGCGCATAAGCGAGTAACCCGAGCTGCACGGCCGGGGCCAGGAATCCGGTGAGCAGCACGATGAGTGCCACTCCGGGCGCGCCTTGTCTGTAAAGCTCGAGGATCGCGCCCGGGAGAGACGTCGCGGAGTGGTTCCCTGCTATCTCGATTGTCACGATCGGCCAGCTGTTAGCCAAGACGAAGCAGACGCTCGCAGCAAGAGTCAGGGGCAAGACGCGATGCATGTGTTCGCCATGGGGCGTGTGCAGGTGAGCGCCGCAGCGGAAACAGACGAGCAGTTCTTCGCTTGAAAGCGACCGCACCCGCTGCAGCGCGTCGCACTCCGCGCACGCGACTAACCGGTTCGTCTGTTTCCGCGCAGTGGACATCGCTGACACTCGTGACTATGACCGCTCGACCGCGAAATCCGCGTCCTGCCAAGCATGAATCCCGCTGGTAAGCTGCCGGACTGGATGAAAGCGCATGGCCATGAGGCGCTTTGCAAGGCGAGCGGATGTCGCTTCGTTGGGACAGGAGCAGTACACGACCACCTCGCCTTCGCCTGCGCGCTCGTGATCCTCCGTTAGCCGCTCGAAGGCGATCGCGCCGGGAATAACCCCATCACGTGCGCGGCTTGCGCTGGAGCGCGCATCGATCAACAACAGCGCCGTGCGTTCTGCGCGCAAACGGAACAGTTCCTCGATCCGTCCCAACTGTGCAAGTTCCTTGAAGACGCTCTCCACTGCATCATGAAATATCGCCCCGAGTGAAATGGCGAGGTTGGCCCAGGTAGTGCCGCCTATAAGGTCGTAGGCGACAAATCCAACCAGCGAGGCGCCGACGACCCCTGACATCGCGGTAGCCACCGCCCCGAGACCCGGCACAAACTTGGCGAACACCAGAACCCGGGTCCCGAAGCGCATGAACAGCCGCTCCGTATCCGACACGCAGGAGTCGGATTCGAGGCTCAGCTTGCACATCGCGCGCAGGTCCCGACTACCGAGGCGTCGGCCGGCTCTATACCACGCGAGGTCCGCGACGATGCAGGCCAGGACCGCCACCCCTTGGTCGATCAGAACGAACACAAACACGGCGGCCGCGCCGGCGTGCTCGAGCCAGCCGATTAGGAGTGCCATGAGTGCACTGCTTGCCGACTGCGGACCGCTGTGACTCGGTGGAACATACGTTGACCAACGCCTCCCTCGAAGGCGTCGCAAGCAACGCATGTGCCAGCGCAGCCCCCTGTCCCCACCCGGTGTAACAACGTTTGGAAATACTCAGGATTTTATTTGCTGCAAGATGGCACAGAACAGCCGGGCGCAGCTTAGTTCGTCGCCCGCCACCGCCCGCCGTGGGTGCGAGGTATCTCCTGAGGGCGTTCCCGGACGAGCGCTCGGTGGCTCACATGTCAAGCTCGCAAGCGATCCGCTGCATGAAATATTCCGCGAGTACTGGAGTGCCTGCGCGTCGCTCCCGCAGCGAGGGTAGATCGATCAGGAATACATTGAGGCGGTAGAAAAGGTCAGCGCGAAAACGACCCGCTTGCACCTCAGGGGCGAGCTCGCGGTTGCTCGCGGCGATGACCCGTACATCGACGGTCACAGTCTTTGAGCTGCCGACCGCCTCGAACTCATGCTCCTGCAGTACCCGCAGCAGCTTCCCCTGCGCCTCGAGCGACACTCCGCTGACTTCATCGAGAAACGGCGTGCCACCATCGGCCGCCCGAAAACGGCCCTCGCGGCGCTTGGGCGCAACGGTGGATTGCTCTCGTCCCGATGATTGTGCGCCAACCCTTAAAGACAGCGGCCGCGACCGGCGGCGGGGGTACACCGCGACCAGTCGCGGAGACGTGGTGGAGGGCGCACAAACAGTTGAGTTGCTTGACCCTAGCAGCCTGGCACGGCTGTTGCAGTGTGGAGCCGTGCTATCGCCGCGACATTCGAGCGCCCGTCCCACACAACCACGACACCCAAGGAGTGACTTCCATGACCCCCAAGACCGCGATTCTCGCTGCCGCCGTCGGCAGTCTGTTCGTGCTGCCGGGAACGGCATTGTCAGCCGACGAGGCCACCATGGAGAAATGCTACGGGGTTGCCAAAGCCGGCAAGAACGACTGCGCCAGCTCGGCGCACGCGTGCGCGGGGCAGAGTACCAAGTCAGGCGGTGCCAGCGAATTTGTGAAGGTGCCCAAGGGTACTTGCGACCGGCTGGTCGGCGGCCACCTCACGCCCGGTAAGTAGTCCTGTTCGCCCCACGGGCCAATGAGCGCTGGCACTACTCTTGCGCGCCACCTCACCGCTCCGACCGGTGAAAGGCCTTCAACCGCCCGCAAGCCGCAGCATGCAGGCATCGGGCTGCGTGCTCAGCACCATCTGGAGCTTCTTGAAAAGCGCCCACAAGTCGAATGGCTCGAGGTCCATTGTGAAGACTACTTTGGCCGCGGCAGACCTCAGCGCAGGGTTCTGGAAAAAATACGCCCGCACTATTCGCTGAGCCTGCACAGCGTAGGGCTCTCCCTTGGCTCAACTGATCCTTTGCGGCCGGAACACTTGCGCGAGCTCGCTCAGTTGGTCCGCGATCTCGATCCCATATTTGTCTCGGAGCATCTGTCGTGGAGCTCCATCGACGGAAGGTTCGCCAATGATCTGTTGCCGCTGCCGTACACCGAGGAGGCACTGCATCACATGGCCACGCGTGTGTGTGAGGTGCAAGAGCTGCTCAAGCGTCAAATTCTCATCGAGAACGTTTCCAGCTATCTGCGGTTCACCTGCTCTGAAGTCTCCGAGTGGGAGTTCTTGGCCGCACTCGTCCGTCAGTCCGGTTGCGGTATTTTGCTCGATGTGAACAACCTCTACGTCAGTGCGAGCAACCACGGATTCGACGCCTGCACCTACCTTGAGGGGGTGCCGGCAAGCGCCGTACAGGAGTTCCACCTTGCCGGTCATGTGGCCAGGCGTATCGGGCAGCACGAGATACTCATAGACAGTCACAGCGCGCACGTGTCGGAAGCCGTATGGGAGCTGTTTGGAGTCGCGGTCAGGCGCTTCGGGGCGCGGCCCACGTTGATCGAATGGGACACGGATATTCCGGCGCTTGAAGTACTCATCGCCGAAGCCGCGAAAGCAGACCGAGCCGGGGAGGCTCTTCATGCCGTCGCTGCGTGAGCTGCAACAGCATTTCGGCACTGCGCTGTTTGACAACGCGCCGGACACACTCTTGCCCTGGATCTGCAGCGACGGTCTTGACGTCGAGTCGCGGCTTCGCATTTATCGAAACAATCTGCACGGCAGTTTCCGCAAGGCGCTGGCGCTCGAGTTTCCGGTGATCCAGCGGCTGGTTGGGGACGATTACTTTCACCAGTTGGCGCTCGACTTCCAGGCGAATCATCCGTCACGTTCCGGGAACCTCCTCCAGATAGGTCGGCGGTTTCCGCAGTTCCTGAGCGGGTTAATGGAGGGAACTCCATACGGCTACCTATCGGACGTTGCTGCGCTCGAGTGGGCGTACCAGGAGTACATGGAGGCGCCGCGGGCTACTCCGATCGATGCGAGTATCTTGCTGCAGTTTTCACGCGACACCTACCCAGAACTGAGCTTCACACTTCATCCTGGCTGCCAACTTGTACGTTCGGCCTATCCTGTTCTCCGCATCTGGCAGGTCAACCAATCTGAGGCTGCGGTAACCGAGATCATCGACCTCGCTAGCGGCCCCGATCACATCCTGGTACGTCGCGGCACAGACGGGGTGGAACTCCACCGCCTACCGCACGGTGATTTCGCATTACTGCTGGCGCTCGCAAACGGGGCAACCCTCTGGGACGCCTACGACGCGGCATTCGACGCAGATGATCGCTTTGATGGTGGTGATGCCTTGCGCCGCGCGTTTGCTCTGGGCGTTCTAATTGAGCCTCGTATTTCACGACAGGCCACGTCATGAAATTTCTCCTGGCTCTGACAACTGCGCACGGTGCATTGGCACGCACGCTCGACCACTTCCGCTCGCTCTTCCTGCTCGGCGCGCGCTTCTACGTCGGCTGGCAGTTCTGGAAATCGGGCTTTCTCAAGATCTCGGCGTGGAGCACGACGCTGGACCTGTTCAGGACCGAGTACCACGTGCCTTTTCTGCCGCCGGTGCTCGCGGCCGTGACCGGGGCGTTCGGGGAATTGTTCTTTCCCGCTTTACTGTTCCTCGGACTCTTCAGTCGCGTCGGAGCGCTAGGTGCGCTGTTCGTCAACGCGATGGCCGTCATTTCCTACCGCCAGGTGTTGCTCGCAGAAGGCTCAGAGGCAGCGCTCGGACAGCATGTGTTGTGGGGCTTCATGCTCCTGACGCTCGCCGTGTTTGGCCCGGGCCGCATAGCAGTCGATACGTGGCTTGAGCGCCGCTCCGCGGCGCGCTGCCGTCCCACGATTCCCTCTCCTGCCGCGTCTTCCAATGCCGCCTGAGACCACCCATGCCGCTGCGCGCATCGATCGACCATCGTTCAACATCCTGATGATTGAGGAGCACCGACGATGACCAATCGCACCACGCTTTTACGGCTTGCGCTTTCCGGGGTCTTTGCGCTGTCAGCGACCGCCAGTGCCGCGACGCCGTCCGATCCGAGCGGTGACGAGGAACAGTGCGCCGGCATCGTGAAGGCCGGACACAACGACTGCGCCACGAGCACCAACGATTGTCACAGTCACGCAACGGTGGACTCGAGCCCGGAGGCCTGGATCTACGTCCCGAAGGGCACGTGCGACAAGATCGTGGGCGGGCACATTGTGCACGTTAAGGAACCGCCGCCCAAGAAGTAGCTGGCAGGCCGCGCTCCGGGCCGCGTTCGCTCAGCCCCCGGGCGGACGCGTCCGAGCGCGGAAGGACGGAGGCATGGCGATGACAGCGCGACAGGAAGCCTGGGCCGTAGTGCTCGGCGCCGGCGATGGGACCCGGCTCTCAGCCCTGACGATCAATTCTCGCGGCGAAGCCATCCCCAAAAAATATTGCTCCGTGGACGGCAACGGCTCCCTGCTGCTACGAGCTCTCGAGCGGGCGCGTCGTGTCGCCGCTCCCGAGCGCAGCAACCGAGGTACCGCAAACGGCGTGCTGTTGGGCGTGCTGTCAATCCCATGCGCATTTGGCGCATACAAGCCCAGGAGCCACGCCGTGAAATCATCCTCGCTTGCCCTCTGGCTCATGTGGCTGGCTGTCCGCTCAGCGACCGGCGCGGACATTGCGAGTGAGCCCACCCTGACGCTGGCGGGCGCGAAAAAGGCCGCCACGGCAGCGGTCGCATATGCGCATGCGCACGCCGCTCCCGGCGGCACCATCGCGGTCGTAGATGCGGGCGGGCACATCATCTATCTCGAACGCCTGGACGGCACGTTCGCCGCGGGCGCTGACATCTCGATCGGCAAAGCGCGCACCGCCGTGGTCTTCAAACGTCCCACCCGCGGACTCGAGGAAGCCATCAACAAGGGGCGCACGGCGATGGTGCCGGTGGCGGGCGTCACCTGGTTCACGCCACTGCAGGGAGGCATTCCGATTGTGGTCGCAAACCAGGTCGTCGGTGGAATCGGCGTGAGTGGCGCCGCCAGCGCGCAGCAGGATGAGGAATTGGCCATTGCCGGCGCGCAGGCCATGCAGAACGCCAGCCTGACGCGCGACACGCCGACCGACTCCAGACAACAGTCCACCGTCACCTACGTTCCCGCAAGGCAGGTGGAGAAGGCGTTCGGTGAAGGCTCGACCGGGGCGACGCTGGTCACCGCGGCGACCTACCGCGTGGCTGCCAGCCGCCGTGACGGAGCCGGGGAAGCTGAAGTCCATGTCACCGATACGGACATTTTCTACGTGCTCGACGGTTCCGCGACGGTCATTACCGGCGGCGAGGTCCTCGGGGCACACGAAATAGCACCCGGCGAGGTGCGGGGCTCCGGCATCGCAGGCGGCACCGCACACCGCATCTCCAAAGGGGATGTGTTCACAATTCCAAGTGGCGTGCCTCACTGGTTCAAATCCGTCGATACACCCTTCCGCTATTACGTCATCAAGGCCCTCGCCCGGGATGACTGAGAACGCTCCCATGCGCGAAGTGCTGAAATGCAGCGTGCTGGCTCTTGGGGTGTGGGTCAGCGTGTCGACGGTGACGCATGCAGAGCACCCGGCGAGCCAGCCGGCGGCTCGCGTCGACCTGACAACGGATGCAGGCACAGCCCTGATGCACGGGACCTGGCGCTACGCCGATGCCAAGGTCATCGAGGCCCCATTTCGCGCTCCCGATGCCGACGGTCAGCCGACCGGTGCGCAGGTCCTCACGAACGATATCGTGCCGCACGCGGGAGTGGCGGACTTTGACGATTCAAAGTGGCAGGTGATTGCGCCGACTTCGTTGAGCGCGCGCCGTGGCAACGGCATGGTGTCTTTCAATTGGTATCGGATCGTCGTGACGGTTCCGGCGCATATCGGCGGCTTCGATCCGACGGGGTCGACCGTTTGGTTCGAAACGCGTCTCGATGACTATGCCGAGGTCTGGGTGGACGGCGAGTTGGGGCGCGCCTACGGCCAGCAGGGAGGCTCGGTTGTCGCTGGCTGGAATGCACCCAATCGCCTGCTCGTCGGGCGCACCGTCAAGCCCGGACAGCGCATTCAGCTGGCGATCTTCGGCATGAATGGGCCAATCTCGGACTCGCCGACCAACTACATCTTCGTGCGGGAAGCGAAGCTCGAGTTCTTTCCGGGAAGTGAGGCGCCGGTGGCGGTCGTGCCACATGAGGTGAACGTGCAAGTGCTGCGACGTGATCCGGCCATCAACACCATCGTGCCGCCGAACGCCAAGCTGTTCAAACTTGCGGAAGGGTTTCTGTTCACCGAGGGACCGGTGTGGGTGCGCGGCAAGGACGCGCTCCTCTTCAGCGACCCCAATCACAATACGATCTACGAATACACGCAGGCGGGCGTGCTTTCGGTATATCGGGACAAGAGCGGCTACGATGCGCCCGACATCGCCGAGTACCTGCAGCCAGGCTCCAATGGACTGACGCTCGATCGGCAAGGACGACTGACGATCGACGAACAGGGTCGTCACCGTGTGAGTCGTCTGGAGCGCGACGGTACGCTCACCGTGCTTGCCGACAACTATGAGGGAAAGCGGCTCAACAGCCCGAATGACCTGGTCTACAAGTCCGACGGCTCATTGTATTTCACCGACCCGCCGTTCGGCCTGCCGAAGTTCTTCGACGATCGGCGCAAGGAACTGCCCTACAGCGGCGTGTTCCGCTGGAAGACCGGGCATCTGCAACTGCTCACAAAGGAGCTCAAGGGGCCGAACGGCATCGTCTTTTCTCCGGACGAGCACTACCTGTATGTCAGCAACTGGGATCCCGCCGCCAAGACCGTCACGCGCTATCCGGTTCGCCGCGATGGAACCATTGGGCGCGGCGAGATTTTCATCGACCTGACCCGACAGATCCCCGGCGAGGAGGCGCTGGATGGCATGAAGGCGGACGTGCGCGGGAACCTGTACCTCTCGGCGCCCGGAGGCGTGTGGATCTTTGACGCGTCCGGGAAGCACCTGGGAACGGTGACCGCGCCGAAGCCAGTACACAACTTCGCCTGGGGAGGCCGGGATGGCCGTACGCTATATCTGTGCGCGCGTAGCAACCTGTACCGCATCGACCTGCTGATACCGGGAATTCGCCCGTGAAAGCCCGGAGTAACCCCCGGCCTGTGCCCAAGCCGCAAGCCGGCTCGGCGCGCCTGCCGCGCGCCGACTTCGCGCACCTAGCGAACGCGTTCGACCGTGAATGGCTGGTCACCAACGGTCTCGGGGGATTTGCCTGCGGCACGGTCGCTCTCGCGAACACACGTCGATACCATGGACTGCTCGTTGCCTCACTGTCCCCGCCCGTGCAGCGCGTGCTCATGCTGGCCAAGCTTGATGTCACGGTCCGCTATCGCGGAATCACCTTCGAACTCGGTTGTAACGAGTTCGCGGACGGCACCGTAGCACCCCGCGGCTTCGAGCTGTTGACGGCGTTTCGACTCGACGATGGCATGCCGGTGTGGACGTATTCACTGCGCGATGCCGTGCTCGAGCAGCGGGTCTGGATGGCCGATGGTTACAACACGACCTACGTGAGCATCACGCTTCGCAGCGGCGGTGACAGTGCCGATCTGGAACTGTTGCCGCTGTGCACCTACCGCGACTACCACTGGCACGCTAGCGGTGGCCGCGCTCCAGACGTGTCTCTCGAGGAGCGCGGCTGTCGCCTCACCGCATATCCCGGCGCGCGGCCCTACCGGCTGCTGATCGAAGGCGGTAACTTCGATGCGAGTCCCGAATGGTACTGGAGCTTCCACCATCGCGTGGAGGAAGCACGTGGTCTTGACGCGCGTGAGAATCTCTTCCGTCCGGGTGTGTTCCGCGCCCGACTCAATCCCGCGCAAACCGTCGCCGTGGTGGTCACGGCGGAAGCGCGCGCCCCAGACGCACCGGCGCTCTCGCTCAGGCAAGATCAGGAGCGGCGCTGCGCACTCTTGCAAACCGTACCGGCCCTTGCCCCGGCGTGGATACGCCACCTGACACTCGCCGCCGATCAGTTCATCGTCAGGCGTGCGGGTGCCGACGGTGAGCTGAGCGGCACCACGGTAATTGCCGGCTATCCCTGGTTCGGCGACTGGGGACGCGACACGATGATCGCCCTGCCCGGCCTCACTCTCGGCACCGGACGATCCGCGGACGCCGGTTCGATTCTGCGCACGTTTGCCGCCCACGTCAGTAAAGGGATGCTGCCCAATCGGTTTCCCGACGCCGGCAGTGCTCCCGAGTACAACACCGTAGACGCGACATTGTGGTATTTCCACGCGATTGCCGCGTACCTGGAGGAAACCGCAGACCAGTCGCTGCTGCGCGAGCTATACCCGACGCTCACGGAAATCATCGACTGGCACCGACGCGGCACCCGGTACTCCATACATATGGATCCGCGCGACGCCCTGCTCTATGCGGGTGAGAGCGGCGTGCAGTTGACCTGGATGGATGCCAAGGTCGGCGACTTCGTCGTTACGCCGCGAATTGGTAAGGCCGTGGAGATCAACGCCCTGTGGCATTACGCACTGGCCAGCATGGCGGCATGGGCCCGCAAACTGGGCGACCGACGAGCCGCCGCAAACTACGATCAAACGGCGCAGCGGGTCACGACCGCGTTCTCACAGTCGTTCTGGTTCGAGGAGGGTGGCTATCTGTACGACGTCATCGACACGCCCGATGGGATCCCTGACGCTCACGGCCGCCGCGTGGATCGGAGCCTGCGGCCGAATCAGCTCTTCGCGGTCTCGCTCGGTACCGGCCTCCTCGATGCCGGTCGCGCGCGCGCCGTGGTGGAAATCTGCGCGCGCGATTTGCTGACGCCGGTGGGTTTGCGGAGCCTCGCTCCGGGAGATCCTAAATACACGGGCCGCTACATTGGCGGTGCGGTCGAACGCGACGTAGCCTATCACCAGGGCACGGTCTGGAGTTGGTTGCTGGGACCGTTCGCGCTGGCGCACCACCGTGTCTACGGCGACGCTGCGCACGCGAACGCTCTGCTCGCAGGACTCGCCTCTCACGTGGATGAGGCGTGTGTCGGCACCATCAGCGAGATCCTCGACGGCAACCCTCCCCACACGCCGCGCGGCTGCTTCGCACAGGCCTGGAGCGTTTCCGAGACGCTGCGCGCCTATCACCTTCTGGCGCGCTCGCGGATGGCTTCACGCGCCCCCGTCACACGGCTCTCCGGAGACTGACATGACAGCGACCGCAGAAGACTTACGGCTCGGAAAGCGCTTTCCGGAAGGCGAGGGCTGGAAAAAGTGGGGCCCGTATCTCGCCGAGCGCCAATGGGGCACGGTACGCGAAGACTACAGCCCATACGGCAATGCGTGGGAGTACTTCCCCCATGATCACGCGCGCAGTCGCGCCTATCGATGGGGTGAGGACGGCATCGCCGGGGTCTCCGATTACCGGCAGCGTCTGTGCCTCGGTCTTGCGCTCTGGAATACGCAGGACCCGATTCTCAAGGAACGACTGTTCGGCCTAACAAACGGCGAAGGCAATCACGGCGAGGACGTGAAGGAGCTGTACTACTACCTGGACGCCACGCCGACGCACTCGTACTTGAAGATGCTCTACAAATACACACAGGGCGCCTATCCCTACTGTGCGCTGGTGGAGGAAAACCGCCGTCGCGGGATCGAGCAGCCGGAGTTCGAACTCGTCGACTGTGGCGTCTTCGACGAGGATCGCTACTTCGATGTGTTCGTCGAGTACGCTCAGGTGGAACCCGATGACATTCTGATGCGGGTGAGGATCGAGAACCGCGGATCGGCGGCGGCTCCCATACATGTGTTGCCGCAAATCTGGTTCCGCAACACCTGGAGCTGGCGGCCGGGGCGCGAACCACCGCTGCTGAGCAGGGTGGGACCCGCCACCATCCGGGCGGAACATGCACGCCTGGGTAGTTATTATCTGCAGGCCGCGGGACAACCCACCGAGCTGCTGTTCACGAACAACGAGTCCAATGTCCAGCGCCTGTGGGGCGATTGGTCGCGCTCCGGGTACTGGAAGGACGGTTTCCACGAACGTCTGGTAAACGGCAACGCCGCTGCAGTCAACCCCGAGCACCGGGGCACCAAAGCCGCAGTGTGGTACGCACTGGAGATCGCCGCCGGCGGCGCCACCGAGATCAGATTGCGCCTGTCGAAACAGGACCTACCCGCGCCGTTCCGCGAGTTCGATGCGCTGTTCGCCAGGCGTCTCCATGAAGCCGACGAGTTCTACGCCCGCCTTCAGACTGGAATGGACAACCCGCAAGCGCGCGTCGTACAGCGGCAGGCCTTCGCTGGATTGATCTGGACCAAGCAGTTCTTCTATTTCGACATACCCCAGTGGATCAATGGCGACCCCGCTCAGCCGTCGCCTCCGGCAAGTCGACGCCACGGTCGCAACAGTGACTGGATGCATCTGAACAATGCTGACATCCTGTCCATGCCCGATAAGTGGGAATACCCCTGGTATGCAGCGTGGGATCTCGCGTTTCACTGCGTTGCGTTAGCACACCTCGATCCACAGTTCGCCAAGGAGCAGCTCGTGCTTCTGACGCGCGTGTGGTACATGCATGCCAATGGCCAGATTCCCGCCTACGAGTGGGCCTTTGGCGACGTCAATCCGCCGGTGCACGCCTGGGCCGCCTGGCGAGTGTTCCAGATCGACCGCAAGCAGCGCGGTGATCACGGCGATCTGGAGTTCCTCGAGCGCGTGTTCCACAAGCTGATGCTGAACTTCACCTGGTGGGTCAACCGCAAGGACGCGGAAGGCCGCAACGTGTTCCAGGGCGGCTTCCTGGGACTCGACAACATCGGCGTCTTCGACCGCAGCCACGAGCTGCCGACAGGAGGACACATCGACCAGGCAGACGGCACGAGCTGGATGGCGATGTACGCCCTCAACCTGATGCGCATCGCGCTCGAGCTCGCCCGAAGCGACCGCGTGTACGAGGATATCGCCACCAAGTTCTTCGAGCACTTCCTGCATATCGCGCAGGCCCTGACCCACATCGGCGGCCAGGACGGCGGTGTGGGGCTGTGGGACGATAACGACGAGTTCTTCTACGACGTGCTACATCTGCCGGATGGCAGCGCGCAGCCGCTCAAGGTGCGCTCGATGGTGGGCCTCATCCCCTTGTTCGCCGTCGAGACGCTCGAGCCCGAGCTGCTCGAGCAGCTTCCGGATTTCAAGCGCCGATGCGATTGGCTCCTCACTCATCGTCCCGATCTCGCCGCGCTCGTTTCGAGATGGAACCAGGCCGGGCGCGGGAGCCGCCATCTGCTGTCGTTGCTGCGCGGACACCGCATGAAGCGGCTGCTGAAGCGTTTGCTGGATGAGACCGAGTTTCTCTCGCCCTACGGCGTGCGGGCACTGTCGCGAGTGCATCACGACTCACCGTACTCGTACCAGAATGGCGCCACGACCCTGACCGTTCGCTACCGGCCGGCCGAGTCGGATACAGGCTTGTTCGGCGGGAACTCGAACTGGCGCGGGCCGATCTGGTTTCCGGTCAACTTTCTTATCATCGAGTCGCTGCAGAAATTCCACCACTACTACGGCGATGACTTCCGCATCGAGTGTCCCACCGGATCCGGACGCCAGGTCAGCCTCAACGATGTCGCCACCGAGCTTGCGACGCGACTGGCGCGCATCTTCCTGCCGGACCAAAACGGCTTGCGGCCGGTCTATTCGCACCACCCGAGATTACAGAGCGATCCGCATTTCCGGGACTACCTGCTGTTCTACGAATACTTCGACGGTGACACCGGGCGTGGGGTCGGCGCCTCCCATCAGACCGGCTGGACCGGACTCATCGCGAAACTCCTCATGCCCCGTTACACGCACAGGCACCGCGCCGTCGCCGAACGCCAGGAGCTGGCGGAGCCGGCCAAGGAGGAGAGCGCACAGAGCTCCACCGGCAGCCGCACCGGTACGCATGGGAGCCGTGCTCATTCCACAGTTTAGAGGGGGACCGACATATGGAGGCTTACGCTCGCGAATCGACCACGCCCGAACCCATTATGCCGTGCGTTCCGCCGCAGAAAGTACTGCGCGGCCAGACCGCTCTGGTGACCGGAGCGAGCTCCGGCATCGGATTCGCCGTCGCCCGCTCACTCGGTGAGGCGGGCGCCGACGTCGCCATCAATTTCGTCGCCGGAGAGGACAAGGCGCAGGCGCTCGCCGACGAGATCCGCGGCCACGGCGTACGGTCGATCATCGTGCGCGCGGACGTCTCGGATGAGGCGCAGGTGCGCGCGATGTTCAAGACGATGTTCGAGCAGCTCGGGACCATCGACATCCTCGTCAACAACGCTGGGATGCAGCAGGACGCTCCCTTGCACGAAATGACGCTCACGCAGTGGAACAGGGTGCTCGCGGTGAATCTCACAGGTCAGTTTCTCTGCGCGCGCGAGGCGGTTCGCGAGTTCATGCGGCGGGGCGTCCGGCCCGAGATTTCCTGTTCCGCGGGCAAGATCATATGCATCAGCTCCGTGCACGAAGTGATTCCCTGGGCCGGCCACGTGAACTACGCAACCTCGAAGGGCGGCATCATGCTGATGATGAAGAGCATCGCGCAGGAAGTGGCAGCCTCCCGCATCCGTGTCAACTCGATCTGTCCGGGCGCGATCCGCACTCCGATCAACAGAGCGGCCTGGGACACGGAAGCCGCCTACAACGAGTTGCTCAGGCTCATTCCCTACAAGCGCATCGGCGAACCGGAAGACATCGGCCGCGTCGCCGCGTGGCTCGCCTCCGACTACGCCGATTACGTGCACGGCGCGAGCATTTTCGTGGATGGTGGCATGACGTTGTACCCTGGATTCGCGACGGGCGGTTGACCTGTGGGCGCCTTCGAGTCGCTGCGCGATCATTGGCCGGAGTACCTCATGGAAGCCTGGGCGCTCGGCACGTTCATGGTCGCCGCGGGACTGGCCGCGGTGGCGCTCGGCTCGCCGCAGTGGCCGGCTCGCACCGCCATCCCGGATGCGACGCTCCGCAACACTCTCGCAGGGATCGCGATGGGGCTCACGGCCGTTGGGATCATCCACTCGCCCTGGGGCAAGCGATCGGGAGCGCACATGAACCCGGCAGTCACGCTCGCGTTTCTGCGCCTCGGCAAGACACATCCGTGGGACGCCCTCTTCTACGGGATCGCGCAGACGCTCGGCGGGACGCTCGGGGTGCTGCTGGCCGCCGCACTGTTCGGCGCAGCGTTCACCGCGCCTCCGGTGACGTATGCCGCGACGCTTCCGGGCCCACGCGGGCCGTTGGTGGCGTTCTTCGCCGAGCTGGTCATTTCCGCCGGCTTGATGTTGGTGATATTGCTATTCATGGCTTCGGCTCGCCTTGCCAAGTTCACTGGCATCGCCGCGGGGTCTCTGGTTGCCCTGTATATCAGCGTCGAGTCGCCCTTGTCCGGTATGAGCATGAACCCGGCGCGCTCGTTCGCCTCGGCGGCACCAGCCGGGGTATGGCACCACTTGTGGATCTACCTCAGCGCGCCGGTGCTTGGCATGTTGATCGGAGCTCAGCTGTTCCTGGCCCTGCGCGGAGCGCGGCGGCTCGCGTGCGCGAAGTTGCTGCACGCCGCAGACACGCGCTGCATTCACTGTGGTTACGAACCCGCGCACCTCTGATTTCAACGCAGCCGCTCTGCCGGCTTTCGGAGCTGTAATCGGTGAATTCCCCTCAATATGACGCCATCGTCATCGGCTCGGGGGCAGGCGGTGCCGCCGCCGCATATCGGCTCGCGCTAGGCGGCTTGCAGGTCGTGCTGCTCGAGAAAGGCGACCACCTTCCGACCGACGGCAGCACGCTCGACATCACCCGTGTTGTTCGCGACGGCGCGTTCCTCAGCCGCGAGGCCTGGGTCGACGGCCGCGGTCGCCGCCTCACTCCCGAAGAGCGTTTCAACGTCGGCGGCAAGACCAAGTGGTACGGCGCGGCGCTCCTGCGCATGGCCGAGAGGGAATTCCTCCCCGACACGACGTACCAGTGCCTTGGCTGGCCGCTCACGGCCGGCGAGCTCGTGCCGTATTACGAGGAGGCGGAGCGGCTCCTTGAAGTACGCATCTTCGACTGCGAGCCGGATCTCGCGCGCCTGCTCGACCGCCTCGAGGCAAGAGACCCCCGGTGGCGTGCCAGCGCCATGCCGATGTCGCTGGCCGCCGAAATCCTGGCGGATCGCACCGAAGCCGCCCATTTCGATGGTTTCTCCTCGGCCCGTAATCTCAAAGGTGAAGCCGAGCGATCGATCCTCTCCCTGCTGCGCTCGCGCGAGAATTTCAGCCTGCGGGTGAACGCCCCGGTCAGGTCGCTGGTGGGTTCGGCCGACTCGCCAGCAGCGATATCCGGGGTGCGACTTGGAGATGGGTCTGAGGTGCGGGCGCGGTGCGTCGTGCTGGCTGCCGGGGCGCTGCATTCGCCGCGCCTGCTGTCGCGGTATCTTGCGGCGACGGGACTTGCGCAATCCCTGCCGGCCGCCTCACAGGTTGGGCGCTACCTGAAGCTGCACCTGCTAACAGCGATGGTGGCGCTGTCGCCCTCACCCAAGACGGATCTCCTCCGCAAGACGGTTCTGCTCACCAACGACAGGTTTCCACATTCCAGCGTGCAGCCGCTCGGCTTCGATGGCGAGCTCATCGGGACATTGGTTCCAAAATTCATTCCAGGCCCGCTCCGCAAGGCGATCGGCCAGCGTGCCTACGGGTTCTTTCTTCAGACCGAAGACGGCTCCGATGTGCGCAATCGCGTGATCGAAGACGCAACAGGGCCAAGGCCTCCAGTGCTGGATTACGACGTGGCTCGGCTCCCGGCCGCAGCGCGTGAGCACCGCGCGTTCACGCACGCGTTTCAGGGCGCTCTGGCCAGAACGGGCTTTGTCAGCTTCACGCGGCGCATCAGTCTTTCGGGCACGGCGCATGCGTGCGGTTCCCTGATTTGCGGCGCGAGTCCTGCTGATTCGGTCGTCGACGCCAACGGTCGCGTTCACGGCATGCACGGAATCTACGTCGCCGACGGCAGTGTTTTGCCGCGCTCGAGCCGCGTGAACCCTTCGCTTACGATCTACGCGTGGGGGCTGCGCGTCGGCGATCTTATCGCGCGGCAACTGGCGCGCAGCTCGCAGCCGCAGCGCTCCCCGACGCCGGGGACGACACATGCTGCCTGAGCCTCGAGTCCGAGTCGCTGACCCGCATCGAGCGCCTGTGGCACGTCCGCTCATCGCATGGCTCGCCCTCTCGTGCGTCGCGGTCATCATCGGGTGCGGCAAGCCATCGGCAGCCGCATCGCCCTCCGCAGCCTCGGTCGACTCTGTCGGTATCACCGTGAGCGACATGGACCGCTCGGTGGATTTCTATACGCGCGTCCTCGCGTTCGAAACGGTCGCCGATCGGGAGGTGAGCGGTGAGCGCTACGAACACCTGTTCGGTGTCTTTGGCCTGCGCATCCGTGCCGTGCGGATGCGCCTCGGGGCGGAATACATCGAGCTCATGCAGTTTCTTGCGCCACGCGGCCGGCCGATCCCCCCTGACTCGCGCAGCAACGATCAATGGTTCCAGCATGTCGCCATCGTCGTGAGCGACATGAGCGCCGCGTACGCACGCTTGCGCGGCTTTCACGTCGAGTACGCCTCGAGCGGTCCGCAACGACTGCCCGACTGGAATCCCAACGCGGCGGGCATCGAGGCGTTCTATTTCCGCGATCCCGACGGCCACAACCTGGAAATCATCGCGTTCCCGCCCGGCAAGGGCCTCGCAAAGTGGCAGCTGCGAAACGGCAACCTCTTCCTTGGAATCGATCACACCGCAATCGTCACTTCCGACACCGAGGCGAGTCTGCGCTTCTACCGCGATCTACTCGGCTTACGGGTAGTAGGGACGAGCGAGAATTACGGCCCCGAGCAGGAGCAGCTCAACAATGTGTTCGGCGCCCATCTACACATAACTTCGCTGCGCGGACCCGCTGGGCCGGGCGTGGAGTTTCTGGAATATATCGCACCGCGGACCGGCCGCCCCCCGCCGCTGGGAAGTCAGGCGAACGATCTGTGGTATTGGGAGATCAATCTACGCGTCGCCGATCCAGCGGCGCTCGAGGATCTGCTGCGCAAATCACACTACGCATTCGTCTCATCGCGCGTGACAGAGCTCAATGACGCGGCGCTCGGCTGGCAAACCGGCATCGTGGTGCGCGACCCGGACGGCCATGCGAGCCTCATTGCTCGAGGCGTGAGCGGACGTTAGACCGCGGCGCGCAGCAGCGTTGGCGAAGACGAGCGGTGACGCCGCATAGAGTCAACATGGTCTACAAGAACCTCCTGATAGTCGGCGGCGGCTTCGCGGGAACGAAAGCCGCGCAGATGCTCGAGCACACGCTCCCCCCGGATTGGACTCTGACACTCATCAATCAGGAGAACTTCATTACCTTCAACCCGTTGCTACCGGAAGTGGTCGGCGCTTCGATTCTTCCCGGTCACGTCGTTGCTCCTCATCGGTTGATGATCCATTGCACCCAGGTTTTCATGGCGGAGGTGACGGAGATCGATACCATTCAGCGCGTGGTGCACTACCTTGGCGAAGGCCCGGGAGCACTGCCTTACGATCAGCTCGTGCTCGCCTGCGGCACGATCGCCAACATCGACATAGTGACGGGCATGGGCACATACGCTCTGCCGCTGAAGACGCTGGGCGATGCATTGTTTCTGCGCAATCGTGTCGTTGAGCGACTCGAGCAGGCGGAGCTGCAGCCCGATCCCGCGCAGCGTCGCTGGCTCATGACCTTCATCGTCGTGGGCGGCGGGTTCAGCGGGGTGGAAACGGCGGGTGAGCTCGTCGACTTCCTGTGCGCCAGTCTGCGCTACTACAAGCGCATCCGCCTCGAAGACCTGCATATCCTGCTGCTGCACAGTGGTGAGCGGCTGCTCCCCGAGCTGTCAGACCGGCTGGGCGCTTTTACGCTGCGCAAGATGCTCGCGCGTGGTGTGGATGTACGCCTCGACACACGGGTGGTCCGCGTAAGCGAGCGCGCGGTGCAGCTCGCGTCCGGCGAGATCCTCAGCGGCGGCACGGTGATAAGCACGATCGGCACGCAACCAAGCTCGCTGCTCGATCAGATTCCTGCAGCCAAGAGCCGGGGACGACTGATGGTGAATCCGGACCTGTCGGTCCCCGGATTCGAAGGTCTCTGGGCAGTCGGCGACTGCGCGGCGGTAACCAACGCCTACGATGCCAGCGTGTGCCCGCCGACGGCGCAATTCGCCGAAGCCCAGGCGAAGCAGCTCGCGGCCAACATCGTCGCACAGCTCAACGGAGCGGCCACACGCCCGTTCCGCTACCGTCCCAAGGGCCAGCTCTCTTCGATCGGCCACAACAGAGCAGTCGCGGAGGTCTACGGTCTCAAACTGTCCGGCTTCATCGCCTGGTTGATGTGGCGTGGCCTGTACCTTCTGCGCATGCCCAGCTTTGCGCGCAAGACCCGGCTGTTCCTGGAGTGGAACTGGGCGATGTTCTTCCCTCCGGATATCGCCCATCTGGGTTTTCGCCGCACACGCTCACCGAGTGCTGCTTCACCGCCCGCCTCGGTCTCGCGCGCCCGCGATGCAAGCTGACAGCCCGCGGTAACCCTTCGGCAACGCTGGGGTCATGGTCGCCGTGGCCCGGATGGCGGGATCGAACACCGTCCCGCTGGTGGCATCGACGCCCGAGGGAACGTCCAGCGACAGCACCGGCGCGCTCTGACTGTTGGCCCAATTAATAAGTGCGGCGGCGGCACCTTGCGGAGCGCCTTTGAGGCTGTAGCCGATCAGCCCGTCAAGAACGACATGAGCCGGCGCGAGGTCTGCCACCGATCGCGTCTCGACTATCGGCACACCCATCCGCTCGAGGATATCCGGCTGATGTGCCGGCACACCGGTCATGGCGGACGGAGACTGAGAGAGCCCCACACTGACCGCGCCCCAGTTGTGCAGTCGACGCGCCGCAACGAGTGCGCCACCGCCATTGCCGCCGCTGCCGGCGAGTGCGATGACGCGTTTCGCCCGCGGGTCGCCGCCGAGAAAGCGAGTCCGCGCAAGGTGCGCGAGGTTGCGGCCGGCATTCTCCATCATCTGAAGCAGCTCAATCCTGAAATCCTCAATCATTGCACGGTCGACCTCGATCATTTGCACCGTGGTCAAACCGGGGATAAGCGGGGGTTTGAGGAGGCAGACATAGTCATGGTGAGGTCGGAAATCACGTGGATCGAGCCGGATCCGTTTGGCTATCATCCTCATCGAGCTCGCCAAGTAAATAGGCGGTTTCCAGCCCCAGGACATGGATAACCGCCGCGCCCAGCAACAACGCAAATCCCGCTATCAGCGTTAAGCAACACATGCCGGGCACCTGCGCATCAGTGCCGCCGCTACCTCAAATGGGAAGACGGCGCCTCACCGCCAAAGCCCTCGGCACTGGAGGCATTAGGATGAACACGCGGCTGACGGTCGCCGCCAAAATTGCAGTCTTTGAACTCAAGGCTCCCTCACTGCGGCCAAGGCTATGGGGGCACGGGGCCCGGCGTTCTGCCGTCCGCGACCGGCGGCGGCACCCGAGCCGCAGCCCGTGGCGGAGTCTTCGGACCGGCCGAGCTGCAGTGGCTCGCGCGCACCGCGGTGACAGGAATCATAGTTGCGCTCGCTATACAGGGCGATGTGTGGCGGTATGATGCTGCGGCTTGTCGAAAACGCCAGAGATGTTGCCCATTCGTCCAAACACTCCTGGGTTACGCGACTACGACGTTCCCTCGTTTACGAAGCGCCGCCCAGCGTGAAGCACATTGCCGAAGCATGCCTGATTCCCGCTCGTCGTCACTCGGCTGCTGTGCTATAGCGCCTTGCGTGCCGAGCATCACCAGCACAACCGGGCGGCGATGGGTTCAAGGTGGTGTTGAGCATGGCGCAAATGGCGCCGCTCGGAGCCGGCGTCTACGTACGGCGCTCTGGCCTCGATGACCGGGTGCGGCGTCTGCCTGGGTATATCGAATCCGGCCATCTGGGCCAGCGTGCAGACGCTCGCGGGACCCGGCGCGGCCGCCCGATGGTACGGAGTACAGAATTTCTTCGCCAATGGACGCTTCGACGCAGTTGCAGATCAAAATGATTTCCAGAGCTGCAGAATCCTTGTGGGCTCGCTCACTCACGCTGGATGAAATCCGCCGGAGGTATTTAGGTGGCTGTGACCGTAACATTGGCATTGAGCTGACGGCCATTGGCCCCGACTGGCTTGAGGGCCGCGTGCCAGCGACCGAGAGGACGCGCGACCCCTGCGGCGATATCTATGGCGGCGCGGTTGCCATCCTTGCGGAAGCGCTCGGCAGCATCGCGGCCAACCTGTGTCTCGCGGACGACACGCGGGGTGTCGGACAGAGTCTCGAAGTTCATCACTTCCTGCCCGTCACATCGAGGTCCATCACCGGGCGCGCATCGCCGATGTCGATTACGGGTTCGATGCACGTATGGCGTATTGACCTGCGAGATGAGGCCGGGACTCTTGTGAGTACGGCCAGCCTATCGATGGCCATTCTGGGGCCTCGCACCTGACGCGCAATCCCCTCCGGCTCGTCGGATGCGTGTCGGTAGAGCCCGGAATCCCCGGGACCGAATCAGGCTCATGGAGCGTGCGGGTCGGCCGCGGGACGGTGGCTGGCGCGACTTGACTTCAGCGCCGCGATGAAGCGGTCGATGTCATCCTCCGAATTGTAGAAATGCACGGTCGCTCGAATGTTGTTATCGCGAAATGAGGTCACGATGTCCTGCTCCATCAGCGCAGCACATAGCCGCGCAGTCTCGCGTGCCGGCACACAGACCATCGGGCCGCGCCGCTCGTCCGCGGCCGGTGTGACGCTCGGCCAGCCGATGCTCTCGAGTCCCATCATGCAGCGGCGGGTGAGCGCGCGCACCCGCTCTTCGATTGTGCCGGTGCCCACTTCAAGGATCAGCTTGAGGCCTGCTTCGGCCGCATAGCAGTTGACCACGGGTGGCGTTCCCGCCTCGAAACGACGGGCGTTGGGCGCAGGCCGATTTGCTGTGATGTCCATGGCAAAGATGTCCTCCTGCGCAAACCACCCCGAGTGGATCGGAGTGAGGGTGGGTATGAGCGACTCGCGCACATAGAGAAAGCCGATGCCGGCCGTGCCAAGAAGGTACTTCAGCATCCCGCCGACGGCGAAATCGACGTCGAGCTTTCTCACATCGACCGTGAGGCCGCCGACCGCCTGATAGCAGTCGAGCAGCACCCGTGCACCTCTGGCGTGTGCCAGGCGGACGATTCCCGGGATGTCGAGCCTCGCGCCGTTGCGGAAACACACATGGGTCACGGCCACGAGCTGCGTCTGCTCGTCGATCAGGCTGGCGAAGCGCTCGAGCGGGATGTCGCCATCTGCGGTCCGCGGCACGTGCACGATGCGGGCACCACGCGGTTCCTGGGCGTGCCAGATCTGCGCATTAGTCGGGAACTCGAAGTCACTCACCACGACCTTGTTGCGCGGCGATCTGAAGTCGAACGCGCTCGCCAACGCATTGAGTCCGGCTGATGCCGAGGCGGTGACCGCGATCTCATCGGGCGCCGCCCGCAGCACTGCGGCCATGGCGCGGCGCACCGCCTCGTTCTTCGTGACCCATACATCCCAGTTGGCGCCCACCTGCAGGCGATCGTCCAGGTACGCATTGATCGCGTCGCGCACGCTGTCGGCGAGTGCGCAGTAGGATCCGCTGTTGAGGTAGGTCTTGCGCTCGAGCACCGGGAAACGGCGCCGCAGTGCCGCGAAGTCAGTCATACGCGTTCCTCACCTTCGACCCCGCCGCGCTCAGGCTGGTGTCGTAACGCGCGCTGCAGCGCGGGCGGTACGGGCTCGACGGCGGCGTGCCGGCGTGCCGGAGAGAGGAAATACGCCGCCGAGATCAGGATCAGCCATGGGATCCCGTACACCCACGATACGTAGAGATTGGGATCAAAGCCCATGGTAACGAGGATTGCGACGAGCATCAGCAGCCCCGCGTACTGCATCCACGGAAACAGCGGCATGCGCACCGGCAGCTCGCTCGCGCGGTGATGCCGACGGAAGCTCAGGTGGCTGAGCAGGATGAACATCCACACGAGGATTGCGGCAAACAACGCGACCCCGAGGAGATAACCGTAGGCGTTGGGCGTAAAGATCGAAACGCCGGCCGAGACCAGGATGCCGGCGCCCGAGACCAGGACAGCCGCGACCGGGGTGCCGCGGCCGCTGAGGCTTCCGAGTCTCTGCGGAGCGTACTGACCACGTGACAGCGAGAACAGCATGCGGGAACACAGGTAGATGTTGGTGTTCATGCTTGAGAGCGCGGCACTGATCACCACGAAGTTCATGACACCGGCGGCGTGTGCGATGCCCGAATGCTGGAACACGCTCACGAACGGACTCTGAGCCACGACCCTGACGCCGGTGGCCGTCCACGGCGTCGTCGTCACGATGATCGTCACCGCAAGCACATAGAACACGAACAGCCGCACCAGCATGCTGCGGAGCGCCGCGGGGATGGCCACCTTGGGATTGCGCGCCTCTCCCGAAGTCACAGCGATCACCTCGATGCCGTTGAAAGAGAAGATGCCGACGATCACGCCCATCCACATTCCCACGAATCCCCTGGGAAAGAACCCGCCCGGTAGCCCGGTGAGATTGTGCAGCGCGCTCGCCGCGCCTCCGCCGCCAAAGATGCTCGCAGCCCCCAGGATGATGAACAGCACGATCGCCGCAACCTTGATCAGCGCGAACCAGGATTCAACGGTTCCGAAGTTGTTCACCGAACGCGAATTGAAATAGAGCAGC
>Ga0306920_100001267_pt1 | contig 31167 bp, 21 predicted proteins | sample flu12Cox44000170_FD_204666 | JGI IMG/M metagenome (GOLD analysis project Ga0306920, IMG submission 204666) | Lab enrichment of tropical soil microbial communities from Luquillo Experimental Forest, Puerto Rico - flux4day.12C.oxic.44.000.170 (v2)... | ecosystem: Environmental > Terrestrial >...
GAGTGATGTGGCCAAAGCCATCGCCGAGCAATTGCGGGCGAAGCTGACCGGCCAGGAAGAACAAGTGCTTGCCAACAGACCGACAGAGAACCCGGAGGCCCACGACGCCTACCTGCGTGGCCTAGCTTATGTCCTAAAAAGTGGTAACACACCAGCTAACACCCTCGGCGCACAGAAACATCTCAAGGAAGCGGTGGGCCTTGATCCGAAGTTCGCTCTCAGTTGGGCGTTACTCTCTTACATCGATGCGCGCGGCTATCTGACACAAAATCTTCAACCAACAGTCGCCCTGCGGGAAGAGGCACGGCAGGCGGCCGAAACCGCTCTCACGCTTCAGCCCAATCTCGGCGAGGCCGTTTTGGCCAAGGGCTACTATCATTACGCCTGCCTGAAGGATTACGACACCGCAGTACGTTATTTTGAGGAAGCACGCCAGCTCCTGCCCAATAGCAGTAGAATTTCGGAGTTGCTCGCCTATGTCACACGACGGCAAGGCCGTTGGGATGAGAGCGATTCGCATTTCAACGAAGCGGAGCAGCTCGACCCGCGCAATATCAACCTGCTCTACCAGCACGCGATTTCGTATATTGTTCTTCGTCGTTTTCCCCTGGCGCTAAAGAAACTCGATCAGGTTCTCAATATCTCGCCGGATGATGTGGATACGCTGGTGCAAAAGGCGACTGTCGCCCAAGCTGTTGGCGACCTGCCAGCAGCTGCTGGATTACTCGCTTCGCTTCGTCCGGCGGCCGATAAGACCACCGCTCTTGAAACACAGGTATACCAAACCATCCTGGAGCGTCGGTCGACCCAAAGCATTCCTCGGTTAAAGGAAATTTTGACCAAACCCGATCCTGCGTTGGGTTACTTGAATAGTGAATTGCGCTTTTGGTTAGGCTGGGCGCAAGATCTCTCGGGCGATCATGCCGCCGCCAACGAAACCTGGCGACAGGCACGCGGCGAACTGGAGTCCTTTCTCAAGGAGCAGCCTGAGAATTATAGCCTGATGGTGGATCTCGCGCTCACCTGCATCAGTTTGGGTGACAAAGCCACCGCGGTTGCCTTGTCTGAGCGGGCCATGGCCGCGATCCCGATTGAAAAAGACGCGATAGATGGCCCTCGTGTCGTGGAGGCTCTAGCTCGTGTGACAGCACAGGCCCACGAGTCAAACCGGGCCATCGCTACGTTGGAGAAACTTTTGTCCCTCCCATATCAAGGCCTGATGGCCGGACGCGCGCCGCTCACTTCTGCGTTCCTTCGACTGGACCCGATGTTTGACCTGCTCCGGAACGATCCGCGCTTTCAAGCACTCGTCACCTCGCCCCACGCCGAAAAACTGAGGTGATCTGCCTCGTCTGGTGAAGGAATGGGTCGGAAGTTGTCGGCCGCTTTGGCTACGAAGTTTCGACTCCGGCGTAATCCTCGTCCTCCGGCAGAATCGGCTCACCGTGCATGCCTTTGATCACGACTTTGAATTGGTCCACGAGGAACAGCGGCTTTTCGCTTTGTTTTGCTAATTCGTCGAGCCGTTGCTGTAATGCGGCGACCTTATCCAGGTGTTGTGCGGCGAGATTGTTCTTTTCCGACGGATCTTGCGCGAGATCGAATAGCTCCACGTTGAAAGGCAGCAACGTGCGCCAGACAAGTTTCCAATCGCCTTGTCGAACTGCGCCGCGGAATGGCTCAATGTTGTAGATAATCTCGGTGCGCGGCGACGGTCCGCCTTTCGCAATAGTGTCCCACACGTTAACGCCATCGAGCGGTTTGCATTTCGCGGTGGACGCGCTTGCCAAAGCGGCAAGCGTCGGATAGATATCGACCGCATGAATGAGTCCGTCCACGGTGCCAGGTTTAATATGGCCGGGCCAATTAGCGAAACCGCAAACACGCGTGGCGCCTTCGTACAGTGTTCCTTTCCCATCCCGAAAGGGGCCGTTGTCACACGGAATTTTCACCTTTGACATGTCGGCCATTACGCCGGCGAACATGGCATTGCGGGTGCCCCCATTGTCGCTGTGGAACAGGATGAGCGTGTTATCGCGCAGTCCTTTATTGTCGAGCGCGTCGACGACGCGGCCGACCTCGTCATCCAGGCACGTGACCATGCCTGCGTAAGTGCGGCGGGTCGGATCGTCGATGTTTGTATAGCGATCGATATATTCCTTCGGCGCCTGATAAGGCGTGTGGGGAGCGTTAAACGTGAGATATAGGTAGAATGGCTTATTCGGGTCCTGCGCGCTGATGTATTTCACCGCGTCGTTTCCGAGGAGCTGAGTTGTGTAGCCTTTTTCCCGGACTGGCTTGTTGTTGCGGTACCAGTCGAGCACGCCGTGTTCTTCATGCGTGAAGTAATCCAGTTCGCCGATCATAGCGCCATATTGATAGTCAAACCCGCGCTGCTTCGGCCAATACTTCTTGTCAGCATGACCGAGGTGCCACTTGCCAATGATCGCCGTGTTGTAACCCACTTCCTTAAGGCACTGCGGCATTAGCCATTCGGTGGTGTCCAAGCCATAGCTGGACACAGAAGGAATCACTGCCGTTTGCAGGCCGTAACGGAACGGGTAGCGGCCGGTCATCAACGCTGCGCGAGTGGGCGTGCACATCGGTTGAACGTAAAACTGCGTAAACCTCACGCCCTCGACAGCGAGCTTATCCAGGTTGGGCGTCTTGATGTCGGTCGCGCCGTTGAAACCGACGTCTTTCCACCCGAGATCGTCTGTCACGATGTGCACAATGTTTGGTCGGCGTGATGTGCCTTCGGGTGTTGCGGATTCGTTAGGCTGCGCAGTTGCAGAGAGGCGGGTGGAAAGCAGGCTTATTGCGATCGTAAAAATAGTAAGCGCCCTGAGCAGTATTCTGTTCTCCATAAGGCAGTAAATTAGTGGTGAGACAGCAATTCTAACGCCCAGTTCATTTGAGGAGCATGCGTGCGATGCGGGCCTTGGATCGTGCTATTGCTGTCCGAATTTTCAATCCTTCCCCACTACGGGCTTGTCCTTTTGCGCAACGAGAATTTGGAAGTTGGGAGGGCTCTGCGTAGTCGGATCCACCGGCCTACTGGTAAAAATGATTGTCGTTCCCGGTGCGATGATTGTCTTTGCTTTCGCAATGAATTCAGAGGGCAGTCCGCTTTTCTGCGCCATTAAAAACAAACTTTCGCTGGCGCCCTCGGTTCCTGCTGCTGTTACTTCTATCCAGCGCACATGTCCCTGTGCATCGGCACCTTGGAGCGAGCTAAAAACACGATCGTTCAGAGGTGAAACGACCTGCGCGTTCGGAATCCCCGCCCGGCCGATCTCAACCCCATTTCGATAAACGTACACGGTTTTGTCCGCGCTGGTGACAATGAAAGAGACTGGACCGCTGGGAGACTTATCCGGATTCCAGTCGAATTGCCCGGCAGCAATTGGCTCACTCTCCTGGCCGCTCCGAGAAAAGAAAAGACCGGGGTGTACAGTTGTCGCGGGCGCAGAGTGTGTGTCCGCGATGATAACAGTCGCGCCTTTCATTGTGACGCCGAACAGGAGCTTGGAAAATTCCAGCGGAAGCCGGACACATCCATGAGAGTCAGGATAACCCGGCAGATCGCCGGCGTGCAGCGCGATGCCGCCCCAGGTCACGCGCTCCATGTAAGGCATCTCTGCGCCCTTATAGATACTGGAGGTGTGATGCACTTCTTTTTCTAAAATCGTGAAGACACCCGTAGGGGTAGGGTGACCCGGGCGTCCGGTGCTGACGCTTGATCGGGCGATACGAATACCATTGCGGTAGACATACGCCACCTGTTCAGTAATGCTGGCCACGATCAAAAGCGGTCCTTCCGGCGCGCGTTCAGGTTCCCAAACGTATTGGCCAGGTTTCAGGGTTACGGTGTCCGGGGAGACTTGAACGCCCTCGGTGAAACTCTCGGCAGAGATGAAGGCCCGTTCGACAACGAACAAGCCGACAACAATGGCAATCAACGAAAACAAAGATTTCATGCAGTTAATGTGGAGTTGACGAGTCCGCGTGATGCCTCAGATCGCGGTCGGCTTTCAATCCTATTTGCTCCGACGGCAAGTCGGATTCCCGTGCTAGGCAGCCGGCTCAGAATGTAGTTCCCGATGCTTCTGTCGCAGGTCAGCAGCCGGCAAATCGGAATCGAGGAAACCGAGCGCGTGCGGCACCTTGATAACACGCACTCCAGCCTTGCGTTGATGCTCCACGATCTGATCGCGGAGCGCCTGCATTCGCGTCCAATGCACCTTTGGCCGGAAATGATGTTCGCCATGGTAGCCATTGTAAAACCACGTCCAGTTATACAGCTTGCAGTAGGTGCTCACGCCCCATGCAATCGGCTCGTCGGGGTTGCCTCCGTAATGCCGATAGTAGCCGTTCAGATAAGAGAGGCAATGGCCGAAATACCAAAATGGCAAAAGGAAAACGATGTAATGCCAGTTCAGAATACCGAGGATCACAAAAGTCGTGACGAAGCACCCGAGCTCGAACACTCCCCAAAACGCCTCGCGCGGATTTCTGCGTTTTAATTCCTTGAACACGGTCTTGGGATCCTCGCGAAAGAAACTTGCAAATGTGTATTTAAACGGATGTTCCGCTTTACCGTCATGGCCGTGCTTATAAATCGAAATCCAATCAATGGTATCACCGTGTTCATCGGGTCGATCGGCATTTCCCTTATGATGCTGCATGTGAATGCATTCGTAAAAAACCTGCCCGAAGCAAACCGTGATCGATTCCATGACGCTGAATAACCGATTCAGCAGCGGCGAACGAAAATATGGATTGTGAATGAAGTTGTGAGAGATGCCGTTGATGTTCCACGAAATGCTGACCGAATAAATAAAACCGAGAATCAGCATCACCCACAGTGGCGCGCGGGGGAAAAGGTAAAACATGCCGAAGAAATAGGCGCAGTGCAGAATGGCTGCGGCGACAGGGATGGCGTCCCAGCGGGTGTGCGCAAAGATGCTGGAATTTGTCTTTGGACGCTCAATCGCGACCAAATCACTCGAAGAAGTTGGCATTGTGTTCAGTAACGGGCTTGGAATACAGAAGCTTTACGGACAATCCAGTCGGAATTCTCGCTCACATTGCAGAAAGTGCCAACCGAATGGCGGTGAGAAATTCTTCGTCGTCGAATGGCTTGGTGAAAAAAGCCGATGCCCCGGCTTTCAGAGAGGTGGAACGGACGAGCGGATCGTCTTTTCCGGTAAACATGATGACGCGCGTCGACGGCGAAAGGTCCCGCACACGCGATTGTACCTCGAGTCCGTTCATGAGCGGCATCCAAACATCAATGATGGCGACTGTAGGTCGATGAACCTTCACGTAACTCAAAAACGCGTGCGGATCGCTGAACTGTTCGGGGTGCCAACCTGCCGACATGAGAAGCCGATTGAGCCCTCTCAACACGGAAGGATCATCATCGAGGAGACAGATCGGACTTGGGCGTGGAGCATGCAAAACAAGTCAATACTACGCCGACATCCGACTCGTCCATATTAGACCTTAGTCTCACGTCACTTCAGCCGCGCAACCCGTGCTGTTTCAACCAAACGCACCAACTCAGCCACCGACGCAATACCGAGTTTCTTCATCACACGGCCGCGATGAACCTTAATTGTCTTTTCCGCAGTGCCTAGCTCTGCAGCAATCTGTTTATTTAACATTCCTGCAACGACCAACTGCATCACTTCGAACTCGCGCGGTGTTAATGAATCCAGCACACGGCGGGCTTCAGTTTTTTCCGCACCGCGCCGTCGTTGTTCCGCCGCACGCGCCAGCGCACGCTCGACGCATTCCAGCAGTTCGGCGTCTCGAAACGGCTTTGGCAGAAAATCGACTGCGCCGGCCTTCATGGCCTGCGCACACATCGAGATGTTGCCGTGCCCAGTAATGAAGACCAGTTGTTCTGCCCTGCGCCGCTGGAGCAGAAGGTCTTGCAAATCCATTCCGTTTATTCCAGGCATACGCACATCCACGATCACGCAAGCCGGTCCCGGATGTTGTTCACGCGCGAGAAAATCATACGCGGAACCAAACACCTCGTTCTTGAAACCGGCGGAACGCAAAAGCCGCGATACACCTCTCCGGATCGATGCGTCGTCATCGATTAAGAAGACCAGGCTGTTCGCAGGGATCATACAGAGGAGTGGCCCTTCACCGGAAGAACGAATTCGAACCGAGCGCCATCATCATTGACATTTTCAGCTGTGATCGTGCCGCTGTGAGCTTCAACGATGGAACGCACAATCGCCAGCCCCATGCCAAGCCCTTCAGTTTTAGTACTGAAAAAAGGATCGAACAGCCGATCCCGCATATCCTCTGAAATCCCGACGCCGTGATCACGCACACTGGCGCGAACTGTGCCATCGCCGTTCGATTGTGTCGCGATCAAGACCTTACGCCTGGAGGGTGGCGTGTCTCGCATTGCGTCGAATGCGTTGATCACAAGATTCAGTAACACCTGTTGAAGTTGAACCGGGTCGCCATCGATGGCAGGCAAATTCGCGTCTAACCAAGTTTCCACCTGGCACGAATGCAGCACGGCATCGGGAGATGCCATACGCAATGCGTCCCTCACCACGTCGTTGAGATCAACCGAGCGACGGGTTAGCTGCTCCTTCTTGACCATGCTGCGAATCCCGCGAACAACGTCACTCGCACGCCGCCCATCCGCGATGATGTCACCGAGCAGTTCGCGAATTTCGCGCGAATCGACGTCACCGCGATCAATGAAACGCTGCCCCGCTGCGGCGTTACTGAGAATTCCAGCCAACGGTTGATTCAATTCATGGGCAATGGACGCAGACATTTCACCCATCAGCGCCACACGACTCAAATGGGATAGCTCTGCGCGATCGCGCTCCGCATCGAGTTCCGCCTGTTTGCGTGCCGTGATATCCATGCTGATTCCCAAAAGCCGTGCCGGTTTTCCAGCATCATCAAAGTGGACGCTGCCCCGCGTTGACATCCAACGCACGATTCCGTCGGGGAGAATCAATCGATACTCGGAATCAAAATCTTCACCACTGTGAATGGCATCGTCGATTGTTTGTTGTACGCGATCGCGATCATCGGGATGCAGCCTGCACATAAAATCCTTCAACGCGATTTTGCCGGACGCCGGCAATCCAAGGAGTGCCCGTCGCGCATTGGTGGCCCAGATCTCATCTGTGGTCAGGTCCCATTCCCAAATACCGAGATTGACCGCCTCGGTGGCTACACGCATTCGTTCTTCGCTCTCTCGCAACGCCTGGTCCTTGTTTACCAACTCAGTAACATCGACACACGAACCGATATATCCGGCAAACCTTCCCTGCGGGTCATGGCGCGGCACGCCCTGGTCCGATATCCAGCGATACTCGCCATCGTTTCGTCGTAACCGATACTGCGTAACGAATGGTTGCCGCGCATCGAATGCCTGACTGTAAACCGCGAAACACTTCTGCAGGTCGTCGCTATGAACGCCTTCAGCCCAGCCGTTTCCAAGCTCCTGCTCCATGCTGCGACCGGTGAAATCCAACCACGGTTTGTTAAAGAAAGTGCAGAGCTTGTCGACGCCGGCCATCCAGATAAGAACGGGCGCAGCATCTGCCACTATCCGAAACCGCAACTCGCTTTCGCGCAACTTGTTCTTCCCGGTTACACGCTCCTCGATTAAGGCCGCCAGAAACAACAGCGGAATCGCCAGACCGATCAAAAATATTTCAATTGAAAGAGCGCTTTGTTCAGCTGTTTCCGCCGAAAATGGACCGTGTCCATGGGATGCGCTCCAAATCGCCAGGAAGCCGACAATCGAAATGGCAGTGCTTGCCCCCAAAGCGCCGAATCGCATCGCCGCCCAAAGCAGAAATGGCAGAGGTAGAAAAAGCAGAGCCAGATCCGCTCCAGATCTTAACTCATATAGGACACCGTAGCTGATTACTAACAAACCGAGAAAGACGGCGCATGCCTCCATGTAATGCGAACGTGATGCTGTTCTCAGGGACTGAACTCCATTCGTAACCCATGTTACGATCAACGGCACAATGATTAACGCTGATACGGCATTCGAAGATAACCGTATTCGGATCAACTCCCAGTATCCGTCCTGTCCCCAATGATTCCACACCACGAATGCGGCGTCTAAAAACGAGGACAAAAACGGGCCTATAAACACTACGCAAAGACAAAACAGGCCTACGTTGCGAAGAGTCGTGAAACGAATGGGGCCGCCTATCAGGTACCGCATCAAGCCGGCGCCGATTACGGCTTCGCAGGAGTTGCTGATGAACCAGCATAAAGTCATAAGCGGTGGAACGTGACTCTGCAATTGCGCTGCCAAATGAGCTGGAAGCGCAGCCAACACGACAACCCACCAGCTGCGCGGCGGCGTCAGTAAAAGCGCTGCGACCAGGACAGAATTCGGAGGCCAGAGAACGGAGACAGGGTGAGGTTTAAACGTGAGTGCAAAGCCGATTTTGCAACCAAGATAATATCCAGCGAATACCCACAACCCGATTATCAAAAGATGCCGGTCGAAAACCGCGCTGCGAACGTTCTCGTTCGGCGCTGCTGATTGAACTTTCGCGGCCTTAAAAGATACAGAACCGCCTTTCATCCTCAGCGACCCTCAGTTTATGCCAATACTTGATTTCGAGGGGAACGCTTTGTCCTGAAGTGGAGAAAGACGCTCTTCGGAAGAGCGAGTGCGGAAAACAGGCCCGACGTGATTGTCGCGATTGCGGCGCTTACAACCACAAGAATGCATGCTCTTGGAAGCCAACTCCTTCACATGACACCTCGAACTATTGCATGGTTGATGTGTGGGGAGAAGCCTGTTTTTACCGCAAAGGCCTTACACTCACAGTTCGTCACATTTGTGAAAATGCCAGGGAGGGGACTCGAACCCCTACGGATTTCTCCACCAGATCCTAAGTCTGGCGCGTCTGCCAATTCCGCCACCCCGGCAAATATCTATAATCATCGCACTTAAGCCTTAGGCTCACGTCTATCAAAAAGTTGTTGTTGACACCTAGTTGTCGGTATGGCATAGATATCGACATGAAAAAGCCGATCTTGCAAGTCCGACCATATAAGCACAGCAGGAAGCACAAATTCATACTCGATCTACGGGCCTACGGCAAAGGCAGAATGTTCTTCAAGACCCGCGCAGAAGCGGATGCGGAATGCACGCGACAAAAAACACTCTTGGAGCGCCACAGCCGCGAAGCTGTTGGATTGTCGCAGCGGGCGATGTCCGAAGTCATCACGGCGCGGAACAAGCTGGCGGAGTATGGCAAAACGATCAGCGACGCAGTTACTTTCTTTGTCGATCACCTGGAGCGCGTGCGCCGTTGCAAAATCACCGTGGCCCAACTTGCCGGCGAAGTGCTGGAAGTGAAAAGGAAGGATGGGCGGTCCGCAAAATACATCGGCATGCAGAGGCTCTATTTCAAAAGATTCTCTCAGGATTTCGGCAACCGACTAATCGCTGACATTCCTGTCGAAGAACTCGATAATTGGCTACGTGATCTGCCCGGTTCACCGAAGACGCGGGCTGATTATCGAGCCAACATTGGCGTTCTCTTTAGTCATGCAGCACAGCGCCGCATGATTGATTTTAATCCGGTCGCATTTACCGCGAGGCCTAAACTGATTGACAGACCACCGGAGATATTCACTGTCGATGAATTGACCGCACTATTAAACGCGGCAGAAGCCAGCGAGCCGAGCGTGCTTCCAATGTTGGCAATAGGCGCGTTTGCTGGCCTGCGGGACGCTGAGATAAAGCGATTAGACTGGAATGAAGTCGATGTTGCGCGAGGACACATCGAAGTGACAGCGGCAAAAGCAAAGAGCGCCCGCCGCCGGATTGTTCCAATACAACCGAATCTCGCAGCATGGTTGCGCCCGTATACTGCGTTGGCTGGCGAGGTAGCGCCAGAAGGCGCACGCGGCAAGTTGGAACGCGTTCGTAAGGCTGCTGGCCTGACGAACTGGCCGAAGAATGGATTAAGACATTCGTATTCGTCTTACCGGCTGGCCGCGATTCATGACGCGCCGCGTGTCGCTTCGGAACTCGGACACACGACACCACAGCTTCTTTACAACACTTATCGCGAGCTAGTACTGCCAGCAGAGGCGGAGCGATATTGGAAGATCGAACCAACGTCGGAGACTGAGAAAGTTGTAGCGTTCAAGGCAGGTGCGTGACACCGCGCGCGCGTGTGCGCACGCTGCGCTACGTAGCGTATACGTAACGCACGGTTTCGGTAAGCCAAGGTTATCCATGATCCTAAGCTGGTAGCTACAACAACTTCCGACAAAAGCGATCATATTAAGACGCTAGCTCGCTAGCCTTTGGCTAGCTCGATAACGTGCGCTAGCGCCGAGCTAGGCGCGGGGGAAGTGCGATCGACGCCACGCCCACCCCCCTTCGCGTGAGGACTCCCCCAGCGGCGGTTCCATCTCTCACATACGCCGACCTAGCGTAATAGCGCGCGCTTACGAGTAGCCGCTAGAACGCGTCATAAGCGTCGCCAGAGGGCCGCTAGCGCGCTTTTATTTCAAAGTAGGTTAGGGTACCGGGCCTAGCTCGCGTGCGTTACTTTCTGTTAAGGAGCCTGCTTACCCTTTGCTGCGAGATATTGAAAGCGACCGCTATCTGACGCTGACTTAGCCCGCGCCTATGCACCTCTTTCATGATTCGCACTCGCTCTTTCGATGCCGAATGCTTTCGAGAATAAAGCGTCGTCGCCACCCACGTCTTAGACAGCATTTGTATGCACTGAAACCAGAACCGAAACAATGGATCGTCTTCGTTAGCGGTCGCCATAGTTCCAAGAAACTAGCATTTTCAGCGCGTTATCGCAAGAAAAGGTTGTAGCGGTTTTACCCTGTGGAAAGCCGCAAATGGTTGTGCCTCTTTTGCATTGTTTTTCTGACGGTAATATTGTCTGCCTAATCGCAGACCATTAAAGACATTCGACCCAGTATGACACAGACAATAACACCACTAATGACAGTTAAGGATGCGTGCGCCTACCTACAATGCACCGCCAAATACCTTGAGCGAGCTGTGCGCGCTGGCCGCTTAAAAGCTCTAAAGCCCACCGGAAAATTCCTTCGGTTCCGGCAAGCCGATCTTGATGAGTTTCTTGAGTCTGGCGCAACCATTGCGGAAGCCAAGCCATGACTACAGCCTCAAAGCTAAGACAGCGCAGACCCAACTGTCCGGTATCTTTACCCTCCCGCGCAACCAAAACGCGCGCTAGGGGTGAGGCTAGCAGTAAGAAACAGCCTTCCTGTAAGCCATTGCCGACAGGATTCCGGCGTGGCGATTTCAATTATCTGCAAATCGCTCGCGAAGGAGATGCTGCAATCTACGAGCAAAGATGGATGGGTTGCTCCAATCCGAGTGTTTGTTACGAGGTAATCTGCATCCACCGACGTGAGGGTTTCCAAATCGACGGAAGATTTGTTGAACCGGCGAACGTTTATCCAAACTCGGACGCTTGGGGCGTGGATGGATTCACGTTTACAGATAAAGACGCGGCATTTGCGAAACTCAGGGAGGTAGCGTCGAGATGAGCCGCCACTTCGATTATTCCAGTTATCCCATGCGACAACGCGCAAGGCCAGATGAGGCGAAGCAGCAATTGCCTATGTGTCATGAATGTCATCAGTCGGCTGTAACTCCTTTACTCCCTTCAGTATCGAAGTCTCCTGCGTCTCCTACTTCTCTTCCGTGGTCCTGTGTCTCCTATGTCTCCTGTGTCTCCTGTGTCTCCTGTGTCCAACGGACAAGGGCTAGAGAAGGTACTTAAAGCATTAGCCGCGCGCAACGCTTGCACGCGCGCGGGCGATAAGGCTGAAAGGAAACGTTTCAAGCTTGCACGTGATATGAGAGCCATTGAGAAAGGGATCAAGCCGGAGCTTCCTACGGCCGACTTGATGCAAGTCTTCGACGAGTGGTATCGGCTGTCTCAGCCGTTTCTGCCCGCTGACGAAACACGCGACGACCATTTGATCGCCTTCCTCGCGGAGCTTGAAAAGGTTCGCGTCCCGACTGGCGAAGGCGTGTCGATCACGAAAGCATTGGAGAATGTTTCAAGCCTTTCGCCCTCTCAACTTCCGGTGATACCAGGCTACTACAACGCGCCGGAGAAATCGCGCAGGCTGGCGGCGCTTCACCGTGAACTGTGGCGTCTGAATGCGAGCAAGACATACTTTTTGAGCTATCGTGCTGCGGCGAAAGTCTATGACGGCTTAACCCACCAAGAAGCACACACGATCACTGGCGCTCTAGTCCGGCTCGGCGTGATCGAGATCGTTCGCAAAGGTAAGGCGGGTATGAATAGCGGAAAAGCCGCTGAGTTTCGCTATCTCTTGTCGCACGACGAATCTCCCGGCGACGATGACGTCGAAATCCCGGTGTGAAACGGCGATGGATTCAGGAGCTGTAGGCGGGACTCCCCTTTTTCCTTCGCTCGCGCGCGCGTGGAACTGTCTCAATGGTTTTGTTGCCGTCTTGGCTAATCTGAGAGCTATTATTGGGGTTGCTGCTATCGCGCCAGAGACCACCAAGGTTGGGAATCGAGTCAGCGGGGGGCTGTGAATCGATCTTTGCTCGTGGCTGTGGAGGCGGTACAAAAAACTTGTCCCAGTTAGCAATGAACGCGGCTCCGAGACTACCGATAACTCCAATCACGGCGACAACGATGGCTATTCGCTGATTGGATTGCAGCATGCAATTTCCTCCCTCTGTTTGGGACCGGCCGCCACTCTTCGTGACGCTAACTATATCTCGGCTGCATTTTACAGTCTAATTCTTGCTGCAGCGATTGGTCAGACAATGGTTGACCGATGGGTTAGGCTGCGTGACGCACCTTCACTGACCCCGCGATCTCCGCGGGGATACGGCCGGTAAATTATTTCACAGTCAGAAGAGACTTGGCCTCTCTAAGCTCTGGCCGATCTCCGTCAGCATGTTCGCACATAGCCAGCATTGTCCTGTAATGCGTTTTTGCCTTTTCGTCGTTCCCGGAAAGTGAGAAATTGAAACGCGTAACGTGCGGGAGGGGCGAACGCCAAAAAAACGACCTCAAAATGGCGATGTCGGCCTTCGGCGCTGACAACCTCTTGAATAATTATGGCGACGGCGACGGAGAACTGCTGACCGCTGGATGAAAATAGTCGTCAAGGTCTAGGTCAAGCAGCAGTTTTCCGTTTCCATGACGGGTCTGCAACGTATTCACCGCCGCAACAAGATATTTTTCGAAGCGGGCAAGCTGACTTGTGCTGAATGTGCATTCTTTATGAAAAAAATCCTTCACGGCCGGATCTTCCATCCATCTCTGAGCGAAGGCTATCAACCGATTGTATGTGTCAGAGTGCATGTGACTAATCTGTGAAATGTACCCTTTTTGCTCGAAAACGTTCTCATTAAGAAGCCCCGCGTCATTATCTTTAATGGTCAGTTTCTTTACGGTAGTTTTGGCGACATTTGCTGGAACTTCGTCACCTTTGTGAGCGTTAACACCCTTCACGTGGCCGCCATCAACGAAATAGATGAATTCATAATCGCTGATGTTGCCGCCGCTTAAACGATCCGATTGCGCCATCAGGTAATCGATTAGAATCATCTCGCTCATGTCACGCATCGCGACCAGGGTTTGCACATTGTCCTGAGAAAATTGCGTTGAACCCAAAATGGCTTCAACCGGACGCGGGTCGGCCATGTGTCTAAAAGCCTGCGTCTCACTGAGATTTGCTCCCACTGTTAACCATTCCTGGTAATTCTCTTCGCCCGAAGTATTCTGGATGAGAGCTCCATAGATTTGCGTGAAGTCGGACGTAAACAAGGTCTGCGCAACCGGAGAGGTTCGTGGGTTGATGTAGTATTTATTGAACAAATCCCAACTCTTGCGAACCGTGCCTTGAATACCCATATCGGCAGCGAGTTTCACGATAAGTTTGTGCTGCTCGATATCCATTGTGCGAAGCACCGCTGGTTTAATTTCACAGATGTCTCCCAAAACTCGGGAAAGGTGATAGTAACCTAGATCTGAGGCAGTGCTCGTGGTGGTAAACACATTGTCAGTCTGCTTAAATTTGGCAAGAAGCTTGCCGGATTTCTCTAACGCCGAACAGTAACTCGCACTTTCCTGGGAGGGCTTTGTGCTGCCTGCTGGAATTTCAATTAATTCGACCGCCGCGCTGGTGCTTTTGCTTTTTGGACAGATGGCCACCGCTCCATTGTCCGGCGTGTTGCCCATCTTGTAGAAGTCATAACTTGCAAGATACCTTTCATCAGCAACGTCCTTCTCACCGTCGGTGCCCCGATAGTTCGCAAAGGGAAGGTGCTGTGGAATGACACATATCTCATCAGGTCCACCGCTGGGTACTGGGTAAGTGATTATTTGAACGCCGCGCGCGGCGCTCCGGTCAAGCGATCCTTCGTAAGGATCATTAGTTTCAGCCAAAGAATACCCCTCCAGACAAGTCTCTACACAATTGCAGGCCGGTTGTCGATAGAAAAAACAAATTGTGAATTCCTTTGTGCTGGACCTAGCGTCCGCGATGCTGTGTAACGCAGCGAAAATCCACGCAAAAACTCTCTCTTAAATTACAAAAACATTCGTTAGGCCAACCCAAAATTTACTAGCCATTACGTCTTCGCATTAATTCGTTTTTGCGCCGAGCACAATGGGAAGACTGTCAACAAGTCCGAGCGACTTAACCCTAACCTTGGCTCTTTCGCGATTGCCACGAAAAACCAACTGTGGTACAACAAGGTCGTTCCGGCGGAGACCCTAGTGGTAACCAAGCGAAATGTTTTGAAGAGCCAGCTGCCGCTGATCATTGTCGCGGCCACCGTGGTGTTGCTGACGGTCGTGTGGCTTGTTTATCGCATCGTTGTTCATTCAAAGTGCGACAGCATCTTTGAACAAACAGCCGACCGCGTGCGGGCAAACCTGGAGTTCATCAAGATCAAGGGTGAACTCGCATTAGGTCAAGAGAAAGTGCAAGAACTGACCGACGCTTCGCAAAAGGTCGCGCTTCATCTCAAGAGCTGTTGCATCGCTCAACAAGCGGGAATCCTCAATGCCGGCCAATTTCAAGTCTGCATGAGCGGTGCCAAAGATTACCAAAATCAAATTATCCAAGTTGTGACCAACATTAAAGAGGCAAACGCAGCGGAAGAACAGCAGAAGCCAGAGCTCGCAAGACAAAAAACTGACGCAGCGAAAGAAGCGGCAAGTAAAATCGTGAACACCGAAAAGGCTCTGGCCAGGACGACTCAGGCACTCCCTGCTTCTGCCTTTGTGAAAGATGGAACTGAGCAAGAACCCAACAACACCATTCCACAGGCGAACGTGGCGGAAATGGGCATGACCATCACTGGTGAAATCAACCCGGCCGACGACGTGGACTTTTTCAAGTTTCAATACGGTGATGCGAAGAAGCGACGGGACATAGTCATTGTGCGTTTGGAAAATCGGTCAACAACATTGCAGCCTTCGCTAGTTTTGTATAACGAGGATAAATCGCTCGCCCGGAACTGGACTGCCGCAAACGCGGCTGGCGCAGACCTAGAGTTCTCATTCGCGGCCGAACCGGGAAAGACCTACTTTGTGGGTGTTGGCTCCTATTCGAATGGTAGTACCGGCTCATACACACTCTCGCTGCTTCCACAAAAGGCGTACGATCAATACGAGCCCAACGATAGCGCGTTCACGGCCACGCCGCTAAAGGTGGGACAAACAATTGAAGCAAATATCATGGATGGCGTCGACGTGGATTTCTATCGCGTGTCCGGCGTAAAGGGAAAAAGCCTAAGGATACGTCTGGAGAACCTGTCCACAGCATTGCAGCCTAGCATTCGCGTGCTTAAGTCGGACAAGTCCATAGCACAGGATTGGAACGCGGGTAACGCGCCCGGCGCGGATCTAACACTTTCCGTCGAGACCGAACCTGGTCAAGACTACTTCGTCGAGGTTGGTTCGTACTCGGGCGGCAGCGCCGGACCATACAAACTCACAGTCCGGTAGTCCCTTTTGAAAGAAGGATGACGACGCTTTCAGAGGGTTTGAGGCTCAAACAACTTCACGCGCACGCGAGAGAGTTGCTTTTTCACGGTCGTTTCTACGGTCTAGGAATTTTTGGCGTAAAACTGCGCAGTTCAACGGGACACTGCGCGAGGCAGTTTGAGGTGATTCACCTCTGAAAAACACGCTACGGAGCGTTGTGAAGATGTGCAATTCGCTAGGCTCGAATTGCAAATCATTTGTATCAACTTCCCCACGCTCTGGAGTATTTCAAAAACAACACCGTTGATTTTATCCAGGCCCGTGAAACGCAGTTGAAATTTTTGCAAAATCTTGAACAGAAGGTCCAACAACAATCGAACAACTAGTCCGCTTCCTTTCTGAGAGCCTTCAACTCAGCCTGCGCGGCATGGACCGAGGGGCCGACGCGGCCAACTTCAACCGAACTGCGAAGATATCTTGCGGCTTCGATCTCATGGCCAGCGTGCTTGCTAGGAAAACGTAGTTGCACGCTCAGATTATCGTTCTCCTTTATGAGAATTGAATTCCCTCGATCTTTTCAGTTTTAGGCTAGACCGAGCACCATGACTCGACCGTCATAGGTTGGTACGATGATTTTACCTGCAACCGCTATTGGGCGGTTGAACTTTGGATGCAGGAAGTTCCAGTTCCAATCTTGGCTGTCCCATAACGCGACGATCTGACCGGATCCGTCGGGGTAGCGAGCTAGGTTCGTTGCGTCGTAAGCAAGTAATCGGCCATTAGTGAGAGTCCTGTTTGCATCACCATAGGGGATAATCCCCCATACGATCCCATCATTACTCCCGTTCGCCGAAAGCGAGATACTCCAGCCTGGCATCCCTCCAGCAGGCACCGGTGCTGCCGGTGACGCCACTTCAACACTGCAACCGAGGTAAGATGATACCTTCGTGGGTCCGATAGTCCACGCTCGTAGGTTTCCGTTTTCACCTCCACAAAAGTGCATTTGGCCATGAATAGCGCTGAGCCACGTGACAGGCGTGCCGTGCAGATGGTGGGTCCTATTTGCAGGCAACTCGTTAAGCGTCGCCGGATTTGGCGTGGCCGGGTCCACTGAGGCATCGAAGTATGTATAGAGAATCGGCTGTGCGGCTAACTTTGCATAGTTCATCGCAGCCTTCGCAGGGGCGAGATCCGTCGGCCCTGTCTCGCCTGGATTGGTGATGTCGATAGTGTATAAGATACCGTCCTTGCCGGACAGAAGGCCGATACCTAAGTGCTCGATGAGGACAATACCGCCCGCGCCCAGATCTTGGTCACCCCATGCGGCGCCCATGTCTTTAGGCTTAACACCCATACGTGCGAGGTGTGGCACGAGGCGAAAGTTCGAAACTTTCGGAAGCTCTTCCAAAGCAGATGCCGTCAGGCGAGTCGCAGCTTCGCCCTTCAAATCACCGCCCGTGCGCGCGTCATCGGTCCAAGGTGTCCACCAACCAGCAACTGTTAACGAACCTTTGGCCTGGCCTATGGCCGGCGTGTATCGCAGCCGAATGGCGCTCTCCCCAAAGTCAGTCTGACCGTCAAAATCACCGTTGCCCGTCGCGACCCAGATCGAGTCATCGTTCTGGATCGCGGGACCACCGGCGGACATCCAAATCCCGCCGCCACTGCCGCGCGCCGTTGAACACCAAGTCGCAGCAATCGTCCACTTCGACACATCAACGGCGATAACCCATCCACGCGCCGTTTTCGATGTTTCCGTGATCGTGCCAAAGCAAATGATTACGGCTCCTTTGACCATTGCGAGGGCAGCGCGCTGTTTACGCTCCACACTGCGGAACTGTAGAACGGGAAGCCCGTAACCAGGGTCGTAAGTTGTGCCCTCCAAATTCAGCAAGGGCTTGCCAGGGATCGCCTTGCCTGTCACCAGATCAAGAGCAGCAAGAAAATGTTGAGCGGTTTGCCAATTGCCGCTTCCATCAGAGCTAATCCAAGCGCATGCATAAAGGATGCCGGCAGCGCGGTCGATGACGGGTGTCGAAAGAATCCCCCACTTAACGTTTATATTATGAGCATCGATCGCAGCGGAGCCATTGATTGGGACACCTAGAGAGGTTTTCCAGAGTAAGTTGCCAGTGTCGGCATCCCAGGCATAAACAGTATTACCCATAGTTGCTTGGTAAATCACATTGCGCGTCGTTTCTCCGATTTTAATTCCCGCAACGTAGAGCGGTTGGGCCTCGATCCGCGGGTCGTCGGTCTGCAAGGTCAGAAGGACCTTTACCCCGCGCGCCTTCACTGCGGCAGGAGTCAACACGCTTTCAACTGTATTTGCACCGGTTCTTGCGAGATCAATTGATCGCGTTAGAACATCAGTGCTCATCCAGGAATCCCCTGAGCTGCAGTGTACGTGACAGTCAAGTCGAAAGGGTATCCCTGGGGGGGCAAGTTAGCGGAAGTCAAGCGCAGGGTATGCCAACCATTTGCTGCCGCCTGGACCACGAAATGAGACGCAGGAGTGGCAACGGGCCTGGTCCACGTTCGTGAGCCGCTCAAAGCACCTGCCGGGCCCAACACAGCTAGTGTGATCTGTGCTTGGGCGCTCCAACTGGTTCCAACGGCATGAGGCTGAAACTGAATATCAATATCGGAGCCGTTGGCACACCAAATTCGACCAACATGAACTTCGCCATTCAGCGCTGGAGAAGTGTCGAGGTCCTTTGCACCGAAAAAAACCTGGGATGTCGGGCGTTTGTTCAGCACGAATGGTTGGTCCAAACCTACGCGAGAAAAGCATAGATAGCTCTGGCCGTTTTGATCGGCATTCGAAGGGATCGTGAACGTGGCGCGTCCTGAGCCGTCAGTCCAAATGTCGGGATGACGACCGGTGTAGTCATGCAATTGCCGGTTAGGCCCGAACGTAGTAGGGCACGTTATGGTCCGCCGGTTGGATGTGTCAAAATTCAACGCTGTCAGCAACCCGGGCTCCCCGGTCCGGTTCAGAACGATGACTTTTCCATCCACATACTGCGTAACGGTCCCTCCAGCGGCTAATACTTCGTGAATCCAAATGAGGTTGTCGATCCAGGGCTTCAATCCGTACGCGCCCGGCCACGCACCGGACGAGAAGTAATCCTTACCATTTACGAAAGGATAACCTTCGCTCGTCAGGATGAAGGCATAAGCAAGCAACTTTGAACTAATAATTGCCTGGCCAGGGGACGTGTCGGTATCGGGATTGTCGACGAATGTACAGCTCAGAAACGGATTGCGTGCCGCGTAGCCGGCGCCGTTCAGGACAGCCGCATTGCCACCATCACACGCAGCTTGCAACGCCCAATGCAGCGTGAAGTCCTCGACTAGGGACCGCGATGACATCGGTGGGTTTGTCGCCCATGAATCAAGGATGGCTGGATTGCCATCGAAATATTCGCTGTACGCAAATTTCCTCGCCATAGTTCGGCTACACATGAACTCACTCACAAATGGCGCCCATGTTCCCTTCGTGTCGTCAAACCGCATCCCGTCAGCATCGGTCGTGCGAAATAACCAATCACCATAATCGAGGGCATCCGCGATGGTGTAACCGGGCGGATCGCAATTCTGGTAAACCTTTTCTCGTCCGAAGGGAAAATCATCCCTAGGAGCCGGTACAGCGTCTTCGGGACGGTTAGCTGGTGGAACGCCGCGGAAACAACCGGGATGCATCTGACCTCGGCCGTTCAACGTCTTGCCATCTGCGCCCAGATACTTGAAGACGCCAGGACCGCCATTTTCACCGGACAACTGATGCAATACAACGTCAAGATAAACGTCCATGCCGACCGCGTGAGCACAGGCAATCAGTCGGCGAAGAGACTCTACGGATCCATAGCGGGTAGGTATGCTTCCTTGCTGTGGTTTGCTGCCAAGATCACGAAGATCGAATGCGCCATACCCATCACAGCCATCGCCCGTCCCGCCCTGAGCCTTTCCTGCGGGTGGTAACTGCAGGGATGAAAATCCAACGCGGCGCAGTGCAATCGCCTCGTTCGCCAAGAAATCCCAAAGCCAAGGCGCGCCCGGCATGGTGCTCGGAGCGGGAACAGTGACCCGGTTGCCGTGCTTATCAAAAAAGCGGCCCCATGCTATAAGAGATACCCCCATCCGATCCTCGTTTAGGTGAACAGCAGTCCTATGCCGACAACGACAAGCGCACACCCCGTGAAGGATTGCTTTATCCGCACGTTGGGCCAGCGAATGGCACCACAGAGTAGGAACCCCAGAATCGCCATCGCGAAACTCGTTAACCCCATCGCAGCCGCGTGGCCCGCTACGCTGCTGGTTAAGGGGCCGGCACCGACACCGTAGGCCAAGTTGTCCAAGCTCAGCAGCACCGGCAAAGCGAAGGCGAAGCGCGGATTAGCACGGAAGCTGTTCCAATAAGTCGCGATGAGGCAGCAGATACCATATGCCAGAACGTACAGTGGCAAGACTTTGTGAACAGCATCGCAACCCCAGGCATTCCAACCGAAAGCGGAACCGGCAACAACGGCTAAGGCGTCGAACGCTCCTAATAGCGCTCCCAAGGACCATCTTTGGGCCCGTGAGGACATAAGTGGCGCAACCACAAACGCGAAAATCAAGCTGTCAAAACTCAATAGAGATCCGCTAACCAGCAACACCTTCATACGGTCTCCTTCACAGCCGGCTCGGAGTCGCGGGATCGAAACTCCTTCAAATGAATTTAACTCGTTTGGCATTCATTGTAAAACTGACGAATGTAGAGACGAGAGTGCCGATTCGGCCCAATGGGCCGATTTCACAAGCCGTAGTTGTTGGAAATGTGATCGTGGAGCTGCCGACCCGACGGCCATGATCTGCCGTCGGATAATCTTGACTAAGTACAAAGACCGGGTCACCAGCCCCTGGGTTGCAACCTGACGGCGGTGAATAGCTACAGTCAGGAAATACTCCGGCTTGTGCCGAGATAATACCGATGGCGACTATGCAGGCGAAATATAATCTTTTCATAACCAAAGCGAAGTTGAGCTCAACTTCCGATATGTCATCCAAGTATCTCTTCATCGGCGCCTTACCCACAAAGGTCGAGTGCCGGTGAAGTCAGCGATTATCGCCACGGATTCTACTCTTATTCATTACGCCCGCTTGCTGGCGGTATTAACCCAAGGTTCTTCAACCATCGCCGTTCCCCGACAAGGATTTGGACGAGGCACAATCACATCGAACGGAGTTTCCGTTGCTGCATCTAAGGCTTTTTCACCGTCATGCGCGGTCATCGCGTCGGGCGCCGTGGCTTCATCGCTTGGTTAGGTCTGTGACGCAATCTGCTGTTCTAAATGTGCGAGAACCGTTTTCCAAGCCGCCTCGTGTCGCGTCTTCGACTGCTCGTCCACAAAGCCGGCGTGAGTAAGCCGCAAGAGCGTCCCACCTGTCGTCGGGACGAGCTCTACTGTTACGACCGTCTCAGCTCCCGCAGTTCCCGGACTGCCTGTGACCCATGTAAGCTTGATCAGCCGATGCGGTTCAAGTCGGAGAAAGCGCCCGTAATGAGGATGACGTTTCCCTTCAAAGTGGGTCTCGAAAAAGAACGGAGCATCCACCTCAGGCTTCATCCAAACTGTTCCAGGCGCCGCAAACCAAAGATCAAACTGTTCGGTCCATGCTCGAAACAGTGATTGTGCAGTGGCTTTCATCGGTCGCTCAACGGTGAACTTGAGCGGCTGGTCGGTAAGGTCTGGTTCAGGGACTGACATGCATTACAGCCTAACTAGAATTAGACGACATTTTGCAATCTATTTCTGCCTCCATAGAGGGCAGTTTGCCCGAAAACACTGCAAGTTGGCAAGCCAAACCGCCCGACTTTTTGGAGCGAACACTTAAGCATAAGCGCGCCTCTACAAGGCCCTGGCCCCCCATTCCTCAGTGGTCGCTAATCGGCGACGCGGTGAAGAAAACGAGCAAATCCAGCGCTTGCGTGGCCAGCGATAGCATTGGGTATGCATGACGGCAGATATCCAGAGCGGATCGAACGAATGTTTGATGTCATGCTCTGTCTGCCGAGAAGCGCATGGCAATTCGTTCTTAGAGAAGTGGACAAGAAGATCGGTGCGGCTGCGCTTCAAAAGATAATTCCTCGCGCATGTGACGAAGCCGATACACACATGCTTGAAAGACTTAAACGCGGAGTCGCGCTACTTGATCGAGCAAACAAGCGTCAGCGGCGAAAGGCGAAAGCCGCGCGTAGATTCATCGTTTAAGTGAGGCTAATGCCGCTCACCAGACCGCTGTGGATTCCCATGCGCGATTTCACGTCCGGAATTTTCTCAGCAAATGGGCGTGACTAGATCGTTGGCCAACACGGAAAAAATCGGAACCGGTCGATCGCCGTGGAGTTGAACCTGCCCGCTCCCGATCGCTCTGGCAGGGTAGAAAAACCTCGACACCTCAGGCGCAAATCTGCTACAAACCGAAGGCTACGAGTTACGCAATGAAATTGGGAAAGACTGACGCGACCACCTTTGGCGGACAGTTCGGCCTTTTTTTGTTGATGTTCTTCTTAGCGGGCACATCAGCGGCACAGAACTGTGGAGGCACGGAGCGGTGGGGTCCAAAGGACGGCACAGATCAGCAAGCCGCGAACATCGACCTGACGAATATCACGCCCGCGACAGTGGCGGATCTTCTGGCTATTCATCAGCCGCAGTTCCCCTCCCAAGGCGATAACACCACCCGCATTGTTCCCGACGAGACACATGTCTACCGCGTACAGGCGCGATTGGTGAAGTGGGGACACGAATCGGACGACGACTATCATCTGGTGCTCACGGATGACACGCTGAAATACACGGATGAGACTGCGCATCCTCCCATTCCTCCCACCGGTCACAGCTTTATCGGCGAAGTGCCCGATCCAAGCTGCTTTTCGGGTAGCGATGGGTCATTCGGCTCGCAGACGCCCTTCGCGGACGGCATCATTTCGGCTCGCCAAACGATGGACCACCGTTTCCCGAATGCAGACCAATCAGGCAAATGGAATGACGGAGCCGGTGCGCCGGTAGAAATCACTGGAATCGGCTTCTTTGATCGGCCTCACGGGCAGTTGGGACGGGCTCCTAATAACATTGAAATCCACCCGATCCTTTCGATTCGCTTTCTGGATCAACAGAGTCCCACTACGAGCCCAACACCACCTTTAACCCCGCAGCCTTCCCCGACTGGTGGTCAATGGGAATACCAGATGATCTCTGCGGCCGATGCGACGAGCCTACTCAATCAGGCGAATACTCAGGGAACGCAGGGATGGGAGCTTGCCGGTATCGTGGTTGACACCAATCGCTCGGACAAATATGTCGGATTCCTCAAACGCAAGAAGCAATAGCCGGGAGCCGGAAATGGCACTTCATTCGGTCCAAGTCGGTTCTGGTTAAGGGCGAATGGCCAACCACAGCATCTGACACGAAATCAAACGTTCGGACGAAAACGTATTCAGACCGGACCGGTAGTTAGGACATTGCAACCCGTGGACTAAAATCGAGGAATGAAATAACGCGTGCTTATTTCCGATAACGCCGTCCAAACCTCGAGCAACACATCGAATTTACTTGAGCCCTTTTCCCCAACAGACACCATCCACTGCCCGTCGGCACATTGATACGACAGCGTTATAGCATCTGACAGCTCACAAAAAACGCGGTCGGGAATGATGGATATCTTCTCCAAAAGCGCTTCAACGGCTACGAGCTCTGCCTGTGAGATATCGGCCTTGAGGACCTCATCCATCGCCTCATACGTGAGTTCTCGTGTCGCTCCCTTTGCGTACAGATGGAGTGCTTTTGAATCACCACCCTCTATGGAATACTCAACGCGTACGTGAAGCCTAGTCTCCATTGTTTGGATCATAGTTTACACAAGAGATTACCTACAACCAGACGATAAATTTCCCTGAAGGTGTCCTTCCAGCAATTTTTCAGTTTGCCCCTGGGGGCTCGGTTGGTAAACTGATCGGTATGTTCCCTACCAACCTGTAGCTGTTTGCGACGAAACCAAGCGCGCCGACTCAGCAAGTGGAATTGTGCTCAAACGCAGCATTCGGATCGGTATTATGAAATCAGATCACCGATACCAACGAACTCCATCACCTCCCTTCTCACTCGATTTTATTATCCAACAGAGAACCCCTTAAAATCTCAAGCCTCTTTGCTAAGCGGTTTTTAAAGACAAGGAAATCCTAGGTATGAATCGCAGATCTTTGATTTTCATCACACTCTTCACTGCTGTCGTTATGGCATCAGTCCACGCGGATGATTTTCCGCTGGCTAAACTTCCTAGTTTTGCACACAACTTTGACCTAACGAAGGCTTCAGACTCAGGGAAGAATACATTTTACAAATTCATTCACGAAACCCTCGCCCCCGAGATGGAGTCTCTTGCTCCTAGCGCAGGAAAAGTGCCAAACCGAGAAGCTCTTGAACAAGGATTGGGAGTGGCCCTCAGACTCGATGATAACAATTACAACATTCACGAGAATTTTCCGAAAAGCGCTCAGGGCGGCCGTAGCTACGGTTGGACCAGTGGACAAGTCGGAGACTGGTCAGACAAGATGTATCTAGACAATCTGGCGCGCGTCATCGTTGAGAAGGATAAAAATGATCTGAAAAACTTCTACCAGACGATCATCCAACTCCTTGGCGCCTGTGATGCTCATGGACTTGCGGCTCTGACTAATAACTACGACGATAAGACTAAAACCGGTGTCCCCACTCAGCGCGTTGCTACTAACTTCCTCGCCATATACACGGCTGAAGAGTACCGGGCGATTCAGGGTACGAAGAATTGGGATGATGCTATTCTTGAAGTGACTCTGCTTGGCGCATTCCATGGTGGACAAACGACGTTCACCAAATTCTATCGAGGCAAGTTCACAACGCGATCGAACGTACAAGAAACTGGCAATTATTATGGTCTGCCGTCGAAGGATATAAATGGGAAAGTTATACCTACCGTGGCCAAAGACGCGACTATGGATGATTACTGGCAGATCAGTAAAACCTCGACACGAAGTGGAATCCATTTGACCGCTGGAGACTACGGCAAGATGGGCACTGCGATCACAAAGTACGAAAGCACGCAGGCACACAATAAGACCTTGAGCTTGATTCAATCGATCGTGGGAAGCGGACCTAACGTGATCGAAAGTATTTCAAGGTACTTCACGGAAGGCAAAGCTGATCCAAGCAAGACAAACACCCTTGCTGTCGCCGTAGCCGAATTCTTAGATCAAGTGAATACTGACGCTGACGTGATTACTGCGTGGGAGGAAGGTGCGCCTCCTCCCCAGCCATCTCCTACTCCTCCCCAGCCGTCTCCTCCTCCTCCCCAGCCGTCTCCTCCTCCTCCCCAGCCGTCTCCTCCTCCTCCGGTCGCCCCTTCCAAAATCAATGGGAGTGTGGGTCAATGGGAAAAAGGAGCCGTTAACAAACCCGCAGACGTGTCAACCGTGCAGCGCCTCTTGCAAATCGCCGCGCTAAAGCTCAACGATCCCTCGCTTAATCCGAAAGGAATCGACGGAAAGATCGCGCATGTAGCAGCCAACTCACATACGGTCTCGGCTATTCGGGCGTTTCAAACCCGCTCGGCACTCGAAGTGACCGGACTTATCAAACCGGGGGACGAGACGTGGACAAAACTGCTCGCAGCCGCCGGTGAAACGACGCCCTAACGATAGATCCCACTTTCAATACTGATACGGCGGCGGGCTGACTTAGATCGCGCAGGGCTAATTACCAAATCGCCATGTTCAAGTTCGTACCAATTTCCGTTCATATCGCCATTGAAATTGCGCTCGATAGCGCGGCATGACCGGTTCGGCATCGACACGCTCATCGTCGTATCTCGGTGCGCCGGTCAAGACCTATACGATGGATCTTGCCGAGGACAAGCATTACACGCCTGGAATCAGATCGTCATCACTCACACTAATTACGAAGGCAACAAAGCAATGGCTCGGTCTCGCGCCTGCCGCGCGTTTGTAACAGCTCTTCGAAATTTTGCTTCAGCTTGCTGAACTTGACTTAGTGGAGGTTTCCCATCGAAAGCATTGTTCCAATAGGCATCAAAGATTTGCTGGATCAACTGCTCATAGGATTTCTTGATGATTTCGGTGTCGTTATTTTCGGTGTCCTTATTCATGAGTGATTAATAGCACACTTTCAGGAAAAGCTGGATCGGCCGTTAATTGGTCTAAAGATCATCAGTCCTGACCTGGAGACGGCGCGCTTTCAGTCAGTTGTCACCTGAGAAAGTCCGGGAACTTCTTGCCCAACAGTAACGCGAATGAGCGGCGAAGACCTGATCAACTAAGCGTATAAAGAAGAAACTGAGACAATACTTATCGCAAAGACATCCTAAAGCGCCAAATGTGGAGTCGTGATGCTTTGGCCGCCGTCGAGCTCTGACAGGAGCTCGTTTAAACTCTCCGAGGAAATTAACAGCGACAAAACACAACTACGGAGTATAATGACGGGAATTTCTCCCGGATTCATCCGAAAATAATTAGACGTTAGTAAAACGACCAACAATCCTAATTAAAATGGAGTAGTTTATGTTGAACAGAAACCTAGCCTTGGTTGCAGATACGGAGAAGATCACGCCATCACAATTAACCACAGTCGCCGCTGCTTTGCAGAAGCAGGCCACTCGAGATTTTGGCGCCCTCTGGGATATCGAGGTCAACGTGAGCGGTTTTGCCAAGCTTGAGGACGTTCCGACGGATTACTGGCCGATCATTGTCCGCGACGATATTAACACGCCGGGGGCGGCAGGCGTCCATGAGGACAAGAATGGCCAGCCCTTTGCTCTTGTCCAGTTCAGCGACCAGTGGTCGCTTACGGCAAGCCATGAAACACTGGAAATGTTGGCTGATCCTTTTGGTAACCGTGTAGTAGCGGGGAAATCGCCCAAGACCGGCCAGGGACGCGTCAACTTCCTCGTGGAAGTCTGCGATCCGTGTGAGGATCAACAATTCGCCTACACTGTTAATGGTGTCACGGTCTCAGATTTTTACACACCGCACTTTTTCGACCCTGTTGCAGAGTCAAACGTACGTTACAGCTACACCGGCGCTCTCAAGGGGCCGCGAACGATCTTGCAGGGCGGTTATTTGAGCTGGGGTGTGCCTCAGACTAATGAATGGTTTCAGATGATTTGGTTCGACACGGCAAAGCCGGTTTTTCGGAGCCTCGGTGTGCTCAGTGGAAAAATCAAAGGCAGCCTACGCGCCACGATTGACCGATTAACGCCGACACCACTGGAGACAATGAAGGTGCCGCCCAAACCTCCATTGGTGGCAGCGGCCCGCGACGCGTTTCAGGAAGTAGGTGATTCAAGCGTTGCTCGTGCCAAATTCTTGCGCAAGCAGATTGAGCAAATCAAGAAAGCGAAGTAGATTTGGGGGTGGCTAGGAAAAAGTCGGAGGCGCGTCAATCTCGCGCTCAACAGCTGCGCGCGGAAATTAAGCGTCTGACAAAGAAATCGTCCGCTGCGCCTGCGAAACAGGAAAGTCCGGCCGCATTTGTGCACCGGCGGATGGCAGAGTTGGCTGCGGAGAAGAAGCAAGGCACCGGATTGCGGTAAACAAAGAGCTAGGTCACCATGCTTCGGTCAGTCGAGCGGTGACGAAGGATTCATGAGGTCATTGTTTGGATCGCAGAGCATCTGTTTTTTGATAACATCACGACTTATGGAATTGTTAGAAGCACTCGAACCGCTGAATGGAATGCTGGAATTGACGGCAGGGCCATAGGCAACCTGCAGCAACCGGCAGATTTTAGCAAAGTGCATTCACGAAAACGATAACCTGACGGCAAACACGATGTTTGGATCGACTATTCTCGATGCGGCAATAGCCATGGCATTCATTTATCTCCTGGCGAGCTTAGTCGTCAGTGCGGCGAATGAGTTGGTCGCATCGATGCTTAAACTGCGGGCAAAAACTCTCACCTCCGGGATAAGGGAATTATTGCAGGAGCGAGATGGATCGGTACTCACTTCCACGCTTTATCAGCATCCCCTCATTGGTGCTCTCTCAAAAAAAGGCGGTAAACCCTCATACATACCCTCGCGTACATTTGTGTTGGCATTTTTAGACGTGATTGCACCAGTCGATGCGAACACCCCGCGTACAGCGGAGAAGCTACAATCCGCAATAAACGATCTTCCTAATCCGTTGAAGAATGCGCTGACAACGTTGTTCAATGAAGCAGATCACGATATTGAGCGGTTCAAGAACCAGTTGGAAACTTGGTTTAATAATACTATGGATCGTGTGTCCGGGTGGTATAAACGACGCACTCAATGGATTCAGCTTGTTTTCGCGATCGTCTTGGCGGTGCTTTTGAACATCGACAGTGTGCATGTAGGAAAGATGCTCTTCGCTGTTCACTCTCCACTTCGTGAAAGCTTGGTGGAACAAGCAAAGCCATTTCTAGCCTCACACAATGACACGCTCGAACATGTTGCGGCGGCGATCAATAGTGTGTCTCTGCCTATTGGGTGGGCGGAGTTCCGCTGGAGAGGTTTCGATCAAACCGCAGCAGATATTCTCGCTGGCTTCCCCGGCTGGCTGATAACAGCCCTGGCAGTATCTCTCGGCGCACCCTTCTGGTTCGACCTCCTCAATAAGTTTATCAATATCCGTGGTGCAGGGAAAGCTCCTGAGGAAGGGTCGCAAGAGTTTGAAAAAGTACTGCAACCGAAGGATCTGGGCTGAAAGTTGGCGTCAAGCATGAAGAACATTCCAGGTCAGTCTAACGGTTGACCTCTTCCAATTCACCCGCGACCCCTGTGGGCAAGATGCAGATCATAGAATCCAGAAGGAGCCTTAGAATTCTCTTCAGGAACAGTGTAACGCCTTAGCGTAGAATCCACGCGCATCTTCTGTCGGCTTGTAGATGTCGGCTGGTTAGCTCCAGAGATAAAACGTTGATTTTTTTTGATTATATGTCTGTTGTTTCTCATGGGGATGGGCGAGCCAGAAACACAAAAGTCTCCATGGTCTCAATTTCCCGGCTCTCCTAGCGGCACAGAACGGCACGACGACATTTATTTTGCCGACGAGAATATCGGTTGGTCGGTACGCGCAACTGGATTGATTCACAAGACAACTGATGGGGGAAACACTTGGGTCCTTAAGCTGACCAAAGCGGGCACACATTTTCGCTGCATCGGGTTTGCGTCTCCCACGCGCGGTTTCGCCGGCAATTTGGGTGTTGGGTCATACGATTCGGCTGTCACTGATACTAATGTGTTGTATCAAACTCTTGACGGCGGCGACACATGGAAAAACGTACCCGGATTCGCAGAAGCAGGAATGAAGGGCCTTTGCGCGATGTATATTTTGGATGCGAATCACATTTACGGAGGGGGAAGAGTGCGCGGTCCGGCATATTTCATCAGAAGCACTGACGGCGGAGAAACTTGGACAATTCGTAACCTCACTGAGATGGGCGTTATGAGCGGCATCATGGACATTTATTTCAAAGATCCATTAAACGGATTTGTGGTGGGTATGGACCTAAACAAATTCTCCGCCGATTGTTCGATACCCTATTACGGGCGACTTGCGAAAACCACCGATGGCGGAGAAACGTGGACGCCGGTGCTAACAACAGGTATTTCCTGCGCCTACCTCTGGAAAATGTCCTGGCCGACGCCGCAGATCGGATATGCTTCACTTCAACAGAACGGTGGTTATTCTAATATTGTTTATTATAAAACCATCGACGGGGGAGAGAGTTGGGTTCTCAAGGAGATTCCGCTGTCTTCGCTCGGACTTGCATCATCGAGTTTTTACTTGCAGGGAATTGGATTCGTTAGCGCCGATGAAGGTTGGATTGGCGGTACCGCCGGCATTCCCTATCCGAGTAGTTTTCTTCACACGATGGATGGTGGCGCCACGTGGTCAGGGAGTGGTTATAACAATACGTATCGGATCAATCGAATTCGATTTCGCGATTCCAGTTTTGGCATTGCTTCCGGCGAAAGACTTCACTTCTTTCGCCGCTGATCTAAGCACAGTTAACATTGCAGAAATGTGCGGACCGCTGTAAGCCGCCAACGTTCTCACCTAAGATCCGCTGAGCTGACCGCCTTTAGACAAATCGCTGTCAGATTTTTCGACTAGGTCGACGCCGCTGATGCGGTTCTTGACAGTCCCACTGTCCTTACGCCACCATCGGTAGCGCCTCGGAAATCTGTGGTGTCACCGTGAAAAAGAAATCCATCCTTGTTGTTTGGGGCGTCGCGCTGATGGTTGCGCTAATTGCCGTTGGTCTCATTTGGTGGCGCCATCGCGATCTGTATCTGGCCGGCGACAAAGGGCCCCCTAATCGAGCGCGAAGCTATGGAAGTGGGAGATATGTGTCGGACATTCGGCTGGGCTGGTGCAATAACGATGGCAAGGTGATAGCGCACAACTTCTTTACCGATTCTCTAAGCGTTACGGTGTTTTTGCAAAACTTTGATGGTTGGTTGCTCGCTCAAGGGCATAACGAGCCCCGGCTGCTGCCTTCGGATTTAAATTCCGAGGAACTTAAAAGGTACGATTCGCTGAGAGATCTCCAGCATGCATCGACAAAGTTGGCGCAAGAGCAAGAGCTGCAGCTCCAAGCGCTCCAGTCGAAGATTAATCATTGGATAATTCAGGAACGTTCCAACTTGCGGCTAATGATCGCAGGACACGTCTTTGCGACGATACCGCCGTTCGATGCCACGGCTCCCCCAACTTACGGAACGGGCGAATTTGACGGCGAAACTTACAATCGGGTTGTCTTTCATCTCGAAGCCCCAAAAGACCCTGACGAACTTGAAACATGGCGTTCCATCATTCGGGCGGTAGGGACAGACTGCGGAGCGCAAATTTCAGTAGCGCGACCGATCGCGGGTAGAACGGACGCACTGCGGATGCCCAGCTTAGTGAATGCCGATGCAATTTACGGCGTAGGTGCGATGTCAATCCAGCGGCGATTGCCGCTCGTTCCTCCCATGCGTCAGGCGGCGGCAGCAATCGCCGTCATTTTCACGGTTGCTGCCATCGTGTCCGCAGCTGTCGGTACTCGCGCTTTGCGCGAGGACGGCCGTGGGTGCGGCTTGGCTA
>Ga0306920_100001268_pt1 | contig 31162 bp, 24 predicted proteins | sample flu12Cox44000170_FD_204666 | JGI IMG/M metagenome (GOLD analysis project Ga0306920, IMG submission 204666) | Lab enrichment of tropical soil microbial communities from Luquillo Experimental Forest, Puerto Rico - flux4day.12C.oxic.44.000.170 (v2)... | ecosystem: Environmental > Terrestrial >...
CACGGTCGTGCAGCCCGCGCAGGTCACGGTCGGTGATCAGCGCGGGCACCACGGTGAGCAGCAGGACGGTCCGCACCAGCGCCCAGCCGAACCCGACCGGCCGCCCGCCCAGCCGCACCACCCGGATGCCCAGCAGCCGTTTGCCGACCGTCACCCCGGTCAGCGCGGTCAGCAGGTAGGTCTCTACCGCGAACACAGGAAGCGTCCAGAACTGCGACCGGAACGCGGCCAGCGCGATCACCATGCACAGCAGCCAGTCCGCCAGCAGGGCGAGCAGCCGCCTGCCGATGGTGGCGACCGAGCCGGAGCCGGTCTCGGGCAGCCCGTACCGTTCCCCGGGATAGTTCTGTGTGCCCTCGGGCGCGGGCACCCCGCTCAGCCAGGAGCCCGCCCACCGCCGATCTGCCACGCACCCACGTTATCCCGCCCTGGCCGGGCGAGTGACCGGGGTCCGCCCCAGCGCGGGGCGGGATCGCGCCATGCCGGGCGTGCCCGGCCGGGGTCTGGCCACCGGGCCGAGCCGCGGCTGATCACCTGGTGGATAACCTGTGGATGACCTGTGAATGACCTGTGAAAAAAGCCGGAATATCTGTGTGTATATCAGGGAAACCTGGGGACAGTGGCCACAACGAGAGTAACTGGCAGGGCGCTTTACCTGCGAGAATGACATTCACACCCTGTGAATATAGAGGAAAATTGAAGATGCCTGCGCGACACGCCGTAATGGTTGATAATGGGCTGAACGTTTACCAGACGTTTATCTGTCTGTTATCAGGTCTCAGGACGGTGGGACTGGAGCTCAATACACGTGACTGGGCTCTCCGGGGGAAGGGATATGACAGCGGACACATACTGGGGCACATCGTGCGCCGGCGGCCGGCTGCACCTGCAGCATGCCGGCGCCCGGCACGACGGCAACCATTCGGGCCGGCGCCACCGGAGCTGGCCTGCCCAGCCGGGGCAGTCGCCGCGCCGGGCTGGGGATCGGCGCACGCATGCCTGCGCCGCAGGTCCCCGCAGCTGTACGGCACTCACCACCAGCGGACGGGAGGGCCCGCTATGAAGAGCAACATGTGGCCAGACGACACTGGCCTGCCCGCGGCCGGTGACTGGCCAGATGAAGGCTGGGCGGGCCGGCCCGCCGGCGGTGCTCCCTGGCCGCAGGCCCACGCCGAGCCACTGGCTGGCCTTCCGCACCGCGCTGGCGCCGCAGAACGGGCCGAACCGCGTCCGGTCCCCCACTGGGGAGAACCTGTCCCCCACTGGGGAGAACCAGCCCCCATCAGGTCCTGCTGGATGTGCGGCATCCGCATGCCTGCTGACCAGATGGTGGCCGATGGCGGCAGCGCCTGTGCCGACCTGCGCTATTACTGCCTGGACACATGGGGCTGCACCGAACGCTGGACCTCACGTTCAGCCCGGCTGGTGGCGATCCGCCCGGACGCGGAGGAAACGCCCAAGCAGCGGGACGGCCGGGGAACCGGCGCAGGCGCCGCCCAGCCAGTGCCGGCCTAGGGCCCTGTCACTAGCCCGGGGCTGGCGCGATGGGAGCATGCTCTCGTGCCAGCCCCGGTTTGTATCCTCCTCGGCCTGCCACGGCCGGGCGGAGATCAGCCGCACCCGCGAATGTGCGGGCTGGGCGCGCCACAGCGAGGCGTAACACGCGTGAAACACCCGGGACACGGACCGGAAACCGCGACCGCCTAACGTGCGAGGCGGTCCTGCGGCAGGTTCACCCCCGTGCGGCAGGTCCTCGGCCAACTGCAGGGAGGGTTGATGTTCACGAACGCCGACGAGGTACTGAAGTTCATCGGCGACAACAAGGTGGAATTCGTCGATGTCAGGTTCTGCGACCTGCCGGGCACCGTGCAGCACTTCACCGTGCCGGTGGAGAACTTCGACGAGAAGGTCTTCACCGACGGGCTGATGTTCGACGGGTCCTCGATCCGCGGCTTCCAGCAGATCCACGAGTCCGACATGCTGCTCATGCCGGACCCGACCACCGCCATGATCGACCCGTTCCGCCAGCACGTGACCCTGAACATCACGTTCTTCGTGCACGACCCGCTGACCGGTGAGCCGTACACCCGGGACCCGCGCAATATCGCCCGCAAGGCGCAGGAGTACCTGAAAGGCACCGGGATCGCGGACACCGTGTATTTCGGCCCGGAGGCGGAGTTCTACATCTTCGACTCGGCGCGGTTCGCCACGGGGCCGAACGAGGGCTATTACCACCTCGACTCGATCGAGGGCGCGTGGAACACGGGCCGCGACGAGGAGGGCGGCAACCTCGGCTACAAGCCACGTTACAAGGGCGGCTACTTCCCCATCCCGCCGATGGACCACTACACCGACCTGCGGTCGGAGATGGTGAAGATGCTCATCGCCTGCGGCATCGGGGTGGAGATGCAGCACCACGAGGTGGGCACGGCCGGGCAGGCAGAGATCGACATCCGGTTCGCGCCGCTGCTGCACATGGCCGACAACCTGATGAACTACAAGTACATCGTCAAGAGCGTCGCCCGGGCGGCGGGCAAGACGGTGACCTTCATGCCCAAGCCGCTGTTCGGCGACAACGGCTCCGGCATGCACTGCCACCAGAGCCTGTGGAGGGACGGCTCGCCGCTGTTCTACGACGAGGTCGGCTACGCCGGGCTGTCCGACATCGGCCGCTACTACGTGGGCGGGCTGCTGGCGCATGCACCGTCGCTGCTCGCGTTCACCAACCCGACGGTGAACTCCTACCACCGGCTGGTGCCGGGGTTCGAGGCGCCGGTCAACCTGGTGTACTCACAGCGGAACCGGTCCGCTTGCGTGCGTATCCCGATCACCGGCTCCAGCCCCAAGGCCAAGCGGATCGAGTTCCGCGTGCCCGACCCGTCCTGCAACCCCTACCTGGCGTTCTCCGCGATGATGATGGCAGGCGTGGACGGGATCAGGAACAAGATCGAGCCGCCTGAGCCGGTAGATAAGGATCTCTACGAACTGCCGCCGGACGAGGCCCTGGCGATCCCGCAGGTGCCTGGCTCGCTGGATGCCGTGCTGGACAGCCTGGAGGCCGACCACGACTTCCTGCTGGATGGCGGGGTCTTCACCCCCGACCTGATCGAAACCTGGCTGGACTACAAGCGGTCCAACGAGCTCGACCCGATCCGGTTGCGCCCGCACCCGCACGAGTTCGAGCTGTACTTCGACATCTGAGCCTTCCGGCGTGGCTGACCTGCCGATGCGTCATCGCGGGCCAGCCGTGGTCCGCACAGAGTCCTCAGGATTCACTGACTCGGGGCGGGCGGCGAGCACGACAGGGGGCCCGCGCTGATCACGGTTTCGTGGATGACCTGCCACTACCCGCCTGCGATGGCCGTGCGCGGCGGTTATCCGGGCGGGGCACCTCGCGGGGTACTGCGAGGCGTCGCCGGGCTGCCGATCGATGTGGTACGAGCCGCGGCATGAGACGGCTTAAGCCGGGGTGGCGGGTGCCGCAGGGCCGGTGCCGACCTGGCTCAAGCCGCCTGTTTCGGCGTCTCGTTGCCAGCCCTCGGGGACTGCCGTATCCGCCGGCCAGAACGCGCCGGTGAGGTGCGCTTCGGTGAGGTTTGCGCCGGTGAGGTCCGCTTCGGTGAGGTCCGCTTCGGTGAGGTCCGCGCGGGTGAGGTTCACGTCGCTGAGGTCCGCCCCGGTGAGGTTCGCGCCGGTGAGGCTCGCACCGAAGAGGGACGCGTCGGCGAGGTCCGCGCCGGTGAGGTTGGCGCTGTGGAGGTACGCGCCGAACAGGGTTGCGCGGGTGAGGTCCACGCCGGGGAGGTTCGCCCGGGTGAGGTCCGCGACGAATAGGTTCGCGCCGGCGAGTTTCACTTGAGCGAGGTTCGCGCGGGTGAGGTCCGCGCCGTTGAGGTCCGCGCCGTTGAGGTCCGCGCCGTTGAGATTGGCGCGGGCGAGGTTTGCGGCTCGCAGGTCAATCGGCTGGCTGTCGTATCCAACGGACCGGCGTCCGATGACGGTGGCTGCTGCCTGTACATCGGGGCGCGTTGTTGGCGCTGGTGACTCGGCGCCGGGCTCGGCCGGTGGCCACTGCTCGCGCGAGTGCTCCCGGATGAATGCAGCCAGGACCTCCATGATCGTGGGATGGTCCCGGGGTGAATCGCGGGCAATGCGCTCCAGGGCGTAGATGCCGCCGATGCGCACGTCGAGCTGGCCGGAGGCGAGTTGCTCGATCGCCTTGGCATAGCGACCGGTCACCCGCCCCTGCTCGGTGAGTTCGACCGTACGCTGAGCCGCTTCGACAGCGCGGAGCGCTACCTCAGTCGTAAGGCGCGTGTTCCTGGCGTTGGTCAAGAACCCAGCGACGGCGACTACGGCGGCACCGCCGGCGCCGATGAGAGCGCCAGCCACGGTGGGGTCCATGCCCGCAGAGTACGCCTGGCGGCGGCAGGCCGCCGGCGGCGTGGTACCGGCCGAACGCCAGGCCTTCTGAAAGCTCAGGTGCTTGATCCAGGCGGCTGTCCGAGACTGTCGTGCGCCGGCCTGCTGGCCGGCGGCGCCGCTGGTTGATCGCCGCGCTACTGGCCGGGACCGTCCTGCCGGGCGCGGAGGGCAGCACCGCTAGTCGCCCGGGATGGGTGATGCGCATCGGGGCCGGCTTGGTTGACCATTGCCACAGGGGTGCAGTCGGTGCAAACGTGCGGCACTTCAGGGGTAGAGCCGGAGGCAGCGACGCTGCTCGGCAGGGACAGGCGGGATGAGCGCGGCGAGGAAGGCGGTGGGCCCACGCGTTATCAGGTACGCCAGCGCCTGATCTCCATCGGAGACGACTACGTGATCGACAATGATCGCGGCGAGCACGTCTTCAAGCTGGACGGCAAGGCGCTGCGGATGCGCAAGACCATCCGGTTCGAGGACATGGACGGTCACGAACTGTGCAAGATCCAGGAGCGCATGCTGCATCTCAAGGACACCATGGAGATCGAGGATCCTGCCGGGCACCGGATGGCGCTGGTCAAGAAGGCCATGATCACGCCGCTGCGCGAGCGGTGGAAGGTCGAGATCGAAGACGGCCCGGACCTGGATGTCCAGGGCAACGTGGTCGATCACGAGTTCACCATCGAGCGCGACGGGGAGCGGGTCGCCGAGGTGTCCAAGCGATGGTTCCGGGTCCGGGACACCTATGGAGTCGAGATAGCGCCCGGTGAGAACGACATCCTGATTCTTGCCACCGCTGCCGTGATTGACACGATGGCCCACCGGGGCCGGTAACGTACCAGCCCTGCCCCAGCTGCGCCATCATGCACTCAGTGTTCCTCTCGGATCGGCTAAGTGCCGGTTTGATCCTCACCGCCACGGCAAAAGCGGCCACGTATCCGATCAGCATCCAGCTAAGGGCTGTCCCGTTACCCGAGCGTGCGTGGGGCAGTCCGCGCGTAGATGGAGCCTCCAGGCGTGAACCAGCCTGCCTTCTTCCGGACGGTCGGGCTCCGGTCTTGGGCGGTGGACGTCTCCAGCGCGGCAACAGCGCGGACATCGGTATGGACGAACTTGCCGACGAGTTCGGCGGCCATCGCACGGACGTGCGGGTCCGGGTCGGAAGCCAGGTGCCGCAGCGCAGGTTCGAGAACCCGGTCTGCCCCCGGGGCACAAGTGTCGCCTTTGCACCGGTCGCAGGCTAGAGCGTGGAACGCGGCGATTCTGACCCGGGCGTCGGGATCGTCGGCCATGGCGATCAGCTCGCCCATGGAGTCGGTGTCGACCAAGTGGTCGAGGAGACGGCAGCAGCCCTCACGGACGGCCGGATTCTCGTGATGCAGGCCGACCCGGATGGCGCCCACCGCATCCTCGGTGCGCCGCAGCAGTTCGCGATAGGCCGCGACGGCACGCTGCGGGTCGCCCAAGCATGAGACAAGCGCCTCGTTGTCGGTCCTGACGAATCCGAGCATGCCCTCAGTCTCGGACCACACCGTGAATCCCGGCAAAGTGATTTTCGGATCAGCCGAGGGAAGGGGGAAGACGCCTCCCCGGGCTCCTGCAAGTGATCTTGTAGTGGGATGATCCCGGCTGTGGCTGGTGTGATCACGGCGTCGGATGCATCCTGGATAGCCCCGTTCACCGGGCTCAGCCCGCGCGCCTTTTGGCAAGCTGGTGACAGCTCTGCGCCGCGAGGGTGCCGACGCACCCGGGCGCGGCAGGCCATGGAACACAAGACCTCCCACCGCGAGGTCCGTGCCCGTGTCGAGCACACCTTCGCCCGCATGAAGGGATGGAAGGTCCTTCGCGACTGCCGTCTGAAAGGCGACGGCGCCTACCACGCCATGCTCGGCATTGCCCGACTACACAACCTCACCCTCGCCGGATGACCGGGAAAACAAACAGGCCATCCGGCACGCCAGAGATCATTTACGGGACAACCTTTAGGGTCGCGGCACCCTCATAGCCACATGTAGTGGCGCTGTGAGGGGTGCCGGGGGTGCTGCCAGCCACCGTGGTGGTGCCACCGCCGCTGCGGCCGGCCGACAGCAACGGCGCCGACGACGAATGTCATCAGCCAGAACAGCAAGACCACGTTGACGACGGCAGCCAGCAGCCAGCCGGTGCCGGGCAGCAGCAGCGCCGCGAGCAGCGCGAGCAGGATCAGCGGCGGGAAGGGCGGGTGGCGGCGGCGGGCGGCCCAGGCGGGCGTGGCCCGCAATGGGGGCGGCGCCGCACCGACCGGCGCCGGGACGGGCCCGGGCAGGTCAGCCATGATCCGGCGCAGCTGGCCGAAGGTCTTGGCGGTCAGCGCCGCCGACAGCCGCTCGTCCAGCTCGCCAGGGGTGATCCGGCCCGCGGCGAAGTGGTCGCGCAACTGGGCGGTGACGCGGTCCCGGTCGGCGTCTGAAACGCGGATGCTGTCGTCCATCAGTTGCCCTCGGTTTGTGTGAACACCACCTGCACGGTCCGTTCATCGGCTCCGCGCACGACCCGGAGTTCGAGGGTGCCGCCCTGTGCCTCCTGAAGTGCGTCGAACAGGTCGTCGACGCCGCCCACCGGCTGGCCTGCGGCCGCCACAATCAGGTCGCCCCGCTCGAGCCCGGCGCGGGCCCCGGGACTGTCCTCGGATACCTGCTGGATGAGCAGGCCTTCGCTGTCGGGCAGGCCGACGGCCCGGCGCAGCCGCCTGGCCACGTGACGAGGGGCGATGGCGATGCCAAGCTGTGGTGGCGTCGCTGACTCCCCGCGGGCGAGCGCGTCGGCCTGGGCCCGCAGCGCCTCGTCGGCGGGTATGGCCAGATAAAAGCCCTCGCCCAAGCGGTTCGTGTTGATGCCGAGCAGTCGCCCCTCGGCGTCGAGAACCGGGCCGCCAGAGGAGCCGGGCAGCAGCTGCGCGGTGTGCTCAAGGCTGCCGGTGATGCGGCGGCCACGTGGGCCCCGGAACTCCCGGTCCACGCCGGAGACGAACCCGAACGTCACACGGAGCCCGCGCCCGCCGGGATTGGAGAGCGCGAACACCGGCGTCCCGATCGCGGCAGACGCGCCGTCGGCCCACGCCAGCGCCGGAGCGCCGCCGGTCTCGACCTCGATGACGGCGAGGTCGCCGTCGAGGTCTTGCCCGGCCACGCTGCCCTCGGCCGTCCGCCCATCTGCGAAGGTGACCGTGACCTGACCGCCGCGCACGTTATGCGCGTTGGTCAGCACCCGGCCCTCGGCCAGGACGATGCCCGAGCCGATCCCCCACCGCTGCCCGATGCCCACCACCGAGGAGCCAGCGCCCTCCGCGTGCTGCCTGATGCTTGTCTGGATTTCGTCAAGGATTGTCATCGCCGGCATGCCTCCAGTCGCTAGTAACTTGCAAATTACTACTAGCTATCGCTGGGCTGTCAATGCCAGGGGCGAGAATCCGCTCATGGCTGAACCGGAGAACGGCTCGTCCCCCCGCTTGCCGAGCTCCTGGCCAGGGTCGGTGACCGGTGGATGGCGGGCCGGGCGGAAGGCGGGCCCTCCCGGGCGTTGCGCACTTGCGGCCCGGCTGGTGTGTTGTCAGGCTCGGGAGGTGGCAGATAGCAGCCGGATTGCGGTTCTGGGCGCAGGTGCGATGGGAACTGCCCTGGCAGTGCATACCGCCCGCAACGGCGCCAGCAGCGTCCTGCTCGCGACCGAGCAGGATGAGGCGGTCGTTGACGCGTGGCGGCGGGGGCTGCCGCATCCGGCGCTGCGGATGCCGTTTCACGACTACGTCCGCTGCCACCCGGCCGGGGAATGGGCCGAGGCACTGTCGGGTGCTGCGGTGGTGTTCGTCGCGGTATCGAGCGCAGGACTGGCTCAGGTTCTGTCCCAGGCCGCAGGCTTCGCTGCGCCCGGCGCGGTCTGGGTGCTGGCAACCAAGGGCTGGGACCTTGACACGCTGCTGGCCCCGAGCCAGGTGGCCGCGGCAACGCTGGGGACCGTGCCGGTGGTCTCGCTGGTCGGGCCCGCCCTTGCCGCCGAGCTTTTCGCCGGCTCACCGACCGGCCTGCTCTGTGCTTCCCACGACCAGCAGGCTCGCAGGTGCGCCGCGGCCGCGCTCGCTTCAGCCACGACGGCGGTGTTCACCACCAGCGACGTCGCCGGGAGCGAGACCGCAGCGGCGTTCAAGAACGTTGTGGCGGTCGCTGTCGGCCTCGCCGAGGGCCTGTCCGACCGGCTCGTCGAAAGCGCACTTGTCGCCAGCTACGCCAACGCCCGCGCTGCTGTCTTCGCCCGCGGCATGCTCGACATGATGGCGCTCGCCGAGGCACAGGGCGGCCACACACCGACGGTGCTCGGGCTCGCGGGCGCTGGGGATCTGTACGTCACGTGCCAGCATGGCCGCAACGGCCGCTTCGGGCGGCTGCTGGGATCGGGCGCCACGGTCGAAGGCGCGATCCACTCGATAGGCAGCAGCGTCGAGGGGGTACCGAACACCAAGGCCGCCCTCCGGCTCGCCGAACGGGCCGGCCTCGACCTTCCCACCGCGCGGGGGGTGGAACTCGCACTGACCCAGGATCTGACCAGCCAGCGGGTCAGCGACCAGCTGCGGGAACTGTTCCTGACCGTTGTCACAGGTTCCAGGCCGTTCGGCAACAGCGCAACGGGCTGAAAGCTGATCTCCTGGCCGACCTGGCGGCTGGCTGCGATCCCGCCACGCTCAGTGCCCGGAGATGAGTGCGCCGAGCAGCTTCGCGTACCGCATCAGGTGGATGTCGCCGAGGTAATGCTCGCGAACGTAGGCATGGGCGGCCTGTCCCATCCGGATTGCCTCTGCCTGGTCACTGAACAGGCGGCGGACGGCCTGCCCGAAGGCCGGAAGATCGGCCGGATCTGGCAGCAGGAGGCCGGTGCCGTCGGCGATCTGGTCGATGATGCCGCCGACCGCCGAACCGATCACCGGCCGGCCTTTCCACATTCCTTCCGACACGGTCAGCCCGAAGCCTTCAGCCAGGCTTTTTTGCGCGATGACGGTGGCGTGCCGTTGCAGTGCGTTGACCATGGCGGCGTTCTCGTCGATGTCGTCGAGCGGCAATGTGACCAGCAGGATGCGCGCCCGCGCAGCGGGCGGCAGGTCGTGCCATTGGAGCAGGCACTCCCCGTACACGGCCGCGCCTTCGGGATCGTCGGCCACCTCCGTGACCGCCGGGCCGGCCAGCAGCAGGTATCCGTCACCGCCAGGCACGACGTGGTCGGCGAAGCTGCGCATGACCCCTGCCATGTCCTTGAGCCGGTCCCATCGGGAGACCTGCAGCAACACCTGGTCACCACGGCCCGGGCGGCTTTCCCCGGTGATGGCCGCCCGCCTGGTGACGGTCCCAGTGTCGCCGTTCCGGCGGACGAACCTGGCAGGCGCCTGCGGCGCGGCGCCATCAAGCACGCCGAGGGTGGCGAGGATGGACTGCACCGTGGCCGGGTCAAGGTCCTGGTTCTTCGGGGAGAACGGGTCGATCGACGGCGGGATGATCGAGACCAGGTCATCGGGGAGCCAGTCCGGCACGTATTCCCGGCGCGAGAACACGTACCGCTCTGCCGCGGTGAGGTGCGGCCGCAGAAAGTCCCATCCCGCCCGGGTGGCGTCGTTATCCCAGCTGACACCGATATGGCAGCGCCACACCACCCGAGCGCCTGCCCGCGCGAGCGGTCCGGCCAGGCCAGCGGTCTGCGGGTCGTGCAGCAATGCGACGTCGCCGGGGCGGATCCGGCCAAGCAACTCCACCGCATTGGCCGTCAGCATCCGCGTGTAATGATGACCCTCGGCTGCCCCCAGCGGCCCGCCGGCAAGGTCGCCGTGGATCTGGTTGTGCAGCCGCTTGGTGATCGCGAAGAACTGGGCGTCGCCACTGATCACCAACCAGCCGATTGGGATATCGAAATCGTTCACATACCCGACCAGGACCTGCAGCATCTCGGCGACCCCGCCGCCGGTGGCGGTCGAGTTGACGTTCCAGATGGTCCGGCCCGCCAGCAGCCGCCGGACCTGCTCAGCGGCCCCGTCCAGCTGCGTGAACCGCGGGCCGCCGATGATCGGCTCCAGCAGGGCGGCCGACCGTCGCGGCACCTCCACGGCTTTGACCAGACTCACGGCACCCGCCTTCCGCTCGGGCGCGGCCGGGACACCGTCACTGCGCCGCCAGCGCCGCACCGCATGTTGACGGCGTAGCCGTATGATCCTCCATCATCATCCCGGCTGCCAGAACTCCGCCGCCTGCCGCTGGCTGATCAGCTGATCGCGCTGGCCGGGTATCCGGAACGCGACCGCGTCGGCCGCGGCCGCATCATGCCTGGGCAGCCGGCAGGCCGCGGGCCACCCGGCCCAGATCCGTGACGGTCGAGCGGGAGGCCAGCCGGACCGCCCGGGCTGCCGGTGACAGCTGGACCGCGTGGCGCGGCAGCCGGACCAGCAAGGCGCCCGGATGTGCCTGGAAGACCAGCGGTGGGTCCATGACCAGTGCCTCGCCATCCACCCCCGCCTCGACCGGCCCGCTTGAGCTGACCACGAACCGGTCAGCGGCCCACTCCAGCCAGCCTGGGAACCGGCGGGCCTGCCCCGCCAGTTCCAGGGCCACGAACCGCCGGGCGCCTTCAGCGTCGCCGATCCGGGCGACGGCGATCCCCAGCTTGCCGGTGTCCATCCGCTCACGGGTGCCCCGGCCGCCAGGCTGCATGAGCTGGTAGGGGTTGTTCGAGACCAGAATCATCTGCGCGGTCGGGTAGGCAACCTCACCGGGCCCGGTGAAACGCAGGTCCATCGGCGTGCCCGCCGGGTCGAGCAGGCTGGGGAGCATGTCCATCGCCGTCTTCAGCTTGGCATCCCGGTACTCCGGCGACTGCACCACCTTGGCGTAAACGCCGAGTGAGGCGTTGTTGACGAAGGTCCGGCCGTTGACGCTGGCCAGGTCGATCCGGTGCTCCACCCCCTCGCTGAAGGCGTCCAGCGCGCCTACCACGTCCTCCCGGTCCAGTCCCAGGTCAAGCGCGAAGTGGTTCCGGGTACCGGCGGGCACGCAGACATGCGGGATGCCACGCCGGGCCGCCACGGTCGCCACCAGTGCCTGCGACCCGTCCCCGCCCGCCATCCCGATCACATCGGCACCGCCCGCGATCGCGTCCTCGGCCAGCTGGAGCAGGTCGTCGCCGGGCCGGAGGATGACCGGCTCGATACCGCGTTTGCGGCACTCGTCCGCCAGCTGGTAACGCTCGGCCTTGCCGCCCCCCGACTTGAGGTTCATGATCAGCACAGGATGTCTGGCCGGGGGTGCCGGATGCCGCGGCACCGCCGCGCGCAGCGCCTTGGGGGTGCGGCGCAGCGCGTACCGCCCGGTCACCAGCGACACCACCACCAGCACAGCCACCACCGACACCCGCCAGATGGAGATCCTGGCCAGGAAGAATCCGGCCACTACCACCGCGAGTGCTGCCAGCGCCACGATCAGCGCGACTGCCCGGATCAGCCCCCGCCGCGCCACCAGATACCAGCCGGCGGTCACGAGGATGAGCACACCCGCGAGCGCCAGGATCACCGCACCCAGGTTCACGGCGATCCCCACCAGCAGGAGCACCGCCGCGGCCAGCAGGCTGGCCAGGGCGGCGACAGCGGCCAGCCGCTCACTGGCCGACGGCCGGTCGGCAGGTGTTTCCCCCTCGTTCACCTGCGCCTGCGCGGCGCGCGCCGGCTGCCCCGTCACAACTGCCTCCGTACTCGCTGCAGATAGCTGGTGTTAGCCTACGCAGGTGGCCACTGGGGATGCTGGCGGGCGGTTCGCAACCCGGGCCGCTCAGACGGGAAATCAGCTGACTGGCCGGCTGGCGGAAGCAGCCGGGCCGGCCCGCCAGTGGCTGGCCGCCGCGCTCCAGCAGGCCGGCCAGGTCGACCGGGCCGTGTACGCGGCGATCGCCTCGGTGGATACGCCCGCGCTGGACCGGCCGGTGCGCCGGCTGTCCCGGGCCGCTGACAAATCGCGGCTCTGGCTCGGCACGGCGGCGGTGCTGGCGGTGGCCGGTGGGCCGGCCGGCCGGCGGGCGGCGGCGCGCGGGCTGGTGGCCGTTGGGGTCACCTCGGCCCTGGTCAACCTGGGCGCAAAGTCGGTCTACGCACGGCGGCGGCCGGATCGCGCCGGGGCCGGCGTGCCCGATCAGCGGCAGGTGACCATGCCCCTGTCCACCTCATTCCCGTCCGGGCACTCGGCGTCCGCCTTCGCCTTCGCCAACGCCGTCAGCCGCGAGCTGCCCGCGCTGGCGCTGGGCCTGCACCTGCTGGCGGGCGCCGTCGCCTACTCGCGGGTGCACACCGGTGTCCACTACCCGGGCGACACGATCATCGGCGCGATCATCGGCGCGAGTACCGCACAGGCTGTGTCCGGCCTGCTGGACCGGCATGTGCCAGCCCTGCGCGCCCGGCCCTGACTCCAGCCGCTGGCGCTTGCCCGAATGAGGCCTTCTCCCCGCCCGGGGATCATGGCAGGGTTCGTTGTGACCGGGTAACCCAGACGACGATGCGGGGTGGCCGATGAACACGTTGCCGGGTGGGACGGCGGCCGCTGGGGGCACCGGCGCCGGGGCGCCGGCGGTGCACGTGCGCGGGCTGGTCAAGAGCTACGGCGCGCTGACCGCCGTCAATGGCATCGACCTGGACATCCACCACGGTGAGATCTTCGCCCTGCTCGGCCCGAACGGGGCCGGGAAGACCACCACGGTCGAGATCCTGGAGGGGTACCGTAGCCGCGACAGCGGCGAGGTCACCGTGCTCGGCTGGGACCCGGCGCGGCAGCGGGCCCGGCTGAAAAGCCAGATCGGCATCGTGCTGCAGTCCACCGGGGTGGAGCGGTACCTGACGGTTGCTGAGACGGTCCAGATGTACGCCGGGTTCTACCCGCACCCGCGGCCGGTCGACGAGGTCATCGGCCTGGTTGGGCTGGAGGCCAAGCGCACTTCGCGGGTGAGCAAGCTGTCCGGCGGGCAGCAGCGCCGGCTCGACGTGGCGATCGCGCTGGCTGGTGACCCGGACCTGCTGTTCCTGGATGAGCCCACCACCGGCTTCGACCCGTCCGCCCGGCGCGAGTCCTGGGATGTGATCAAGAACCTGGCCGCGCTCGGCAAGACGGTGCTGCTCACCACCCACTACATGGACGAAGCCCAGTTCCTGGCCGACCGGGTCGCGGTCATCTCGGCCGGGCAGATCGTGGCCGAAGGTGACCCGGCCACGCTGGCCGACCGGGAACTGGCCCGGGCCCGGGTCCGCTACCGGCCGCCGGCGGGCGTGACCCCGCCACCCGGGCTGGCCGGGCCGACCGAGCCGGATGGTTTCACCGAGTTCGCCCCCGATGACGTCACGCTGGCACTGCACCAGCTCACCGGCTGGGCCCTGGAGCAGCGGGTCAGCCTGGACGGGCTGGAAGTGACCAGGCCGTCGCTGGAGGACGTCTACCTGTCGCTCACCGGCGATCCACCGGGCGGCCAGGCCGGCCAGCACGAAGGGAGCAGGGCATGAGCGCGGTGACGATGACCGCCACGCAAATCCGTTACGTCAACAAATCGTTCTGGCGGAACCCCGCGTCGGCGTTTTTCACGTTCGCGTTCCCGCTGATGTTCCTGGTGATCTTCACGTCCCTGCTCGGCCACTACACCATCCAGATCGGCACCCGGTCGGTGAACTCGGCCACCTACTACGTCGCCTCGATGGCCACCTTCGCGGTGATCACCGCCTGCTACAACAACATCGCCATCCAGCTCACCTTCCAGCGCGACGCCGGGGTGCTGAAGCGGACCAACGGCACCCCGCTGCCCAGCTCGTCCTTCCTGGGCGCCCGGATCGTGCACGCGCTGCTGATCTCGGTGCTGCTGGTGGTGATCACCGCTGCCTTCGGGAAGGCCTTCTACAGCGCCAGCATCCCCACCGGGCTGACGCTGGTGCGGTTCCTGATCGTGCTGGTAGTGGGGGCGGCGTCGTTCTGTGCGCTGGGCCTCGCGGTCACTGCGGCGATCCCGAACGCGGAGGCGTCGGCGGCCATCGTCAACGCGACCATCCTGCCGCTGCTGTTCCTGTCCGGGATCTTCATCCCGTTCGGGAACAACACGCCGTCCTGGATCCTGTGGATCGCCCGGGTGTTCCCGGTGAAGCACTTCGCCGACGGCATGCAGGCCGGGTTCCTGGGGACCGCCTTCCACTGGACTGACACGCTGATCGTGGCCATCTGGGGGCTGGCCGGGCTGCTGCTGGCCATTCGCTTCTTCAGCTGGGAGCCCCGCTCGGGATGACAGCAGCGGCCCGCGGGTGCCGGCGGGTGCCCGCGGTGGCACCTGCCGGGCGGCAGCACTGCCCGGGTGGTAGCACACTGGCAATAGCGGTTTACCCGTTCCCGGGCGGCGCGGACGGCGCCCGGCGGCAAGGAGCGCGGATCCGATGATCACCCGAGTCAGGATGAACCTCTCACATATGTCGCGGTCGGCCGACCCAGGCCCGCCCAAGGAGCCGACGCCACCCACGCCGCCGCCACCACCGGCCTGGCGCCGCTGGCTGCTGCCGATCGGCATGCTGATCCTGCTGGCACTGCTGTTCTGGCCCAGCCTGCTGCACAGCACCACCTCCACCGCGCTGAACTTCACCCAGTTCCAGAACCGGGTGACCGGCGGCGAGGTCAAGTCGGTCACCATCGACCAGAACGGCGCAGTCACCGGCGTGCTGACCAGCGGCACGCACTTCACCAGCCAGCTGCCCACCGCGCTCAACCGGGCACCGATCACCGAGCAGCTCACCGCCGCGCATGTGCAGATCACCGCGATCCAGGCGAGCACCTCCTGGCTGGAGACGCTGCTGCCCAGCCTGATCTGGCTGCTGCTGATCGTCGGGCTGTTCGTCTGGACCGGCCGCCAGGCGCAGCGGTCGCTGGCGGGCATCGGCGGTTTCGGCCGGTCCCGGGCCAAGGTGATCGAGGCCGAGCGGCCCGCTACCCGGTTCGCCGACGTCGCCGGGTACGAGGGGGTCAAGCAGGAGATCAGCGAGGTGGTTGACTTCCTGCGGGATCCGCAGCGGTACACGGCCGCGGGCGCGACCGGGCCGCGCGGGGTGATCATGGTCGGCCCACCGGGCACAGGCAAGACGCTCATCGCGCGGGCGGTGGCCGGTGAGGCACAGGTGCCGTTCCTGTCCATGACCGGATCAGCGTTCGTGGAAATGTTCGTCGGCGTCGGTGCGTCCCGGGTGCGTGATCTGTTCGCGGAGGCGCGGCGGCGCGCCCCGTCGATCATCTTCATCGACGAGATCGACGCCATCGGCGGCCGCCGCGGCGGCGCTGTCATCGGCGGCAATGACGAGCGCGAGCAGACGCTGAACCAGTTGCTGTCGGAGATGGACGGCTTCGACCAGACCACCGGGCTGGTGGTGATCGCCGCCACCAACCGGCCCGAGTCACTGGACCCGGCGCTGCTGCGGCCGGGCCGGTTCGACCGCCAGGTCATTGTGCCACTGCCCAACCAGACCGAGCGGGCCGCGATCCTGGCCGTGCACGCAGTCGGCAAGAAGCTGGCGCCGGATGTGGATCTGACCATCACCGCCCGCGGCACGCCCGGGTTTTCCGGCGCCGACCTGGCCAACCTGGTCAACGAGGCGGCGATCAACGCGGTGCGGGACGGCCGGACCACGATCACGGCGCTGGATCTGGACGCGGCGCGGGACCGGGTACTGCTCGGCCGCCGGGAATCCTCCAATGTGCTGCTGCCGGAGGAGAAGCAATCAGTGGCGGTGCACGAGTCCGGGCACGCGCTGGTGGCGGCGCTGTGTGAGAACGCCGACCCGGTGGCGAAGGTGACCATCCTGCCCGCCGGGATGGCGCTCGGGGTCACCCATCAGCTGCCCGAGGCCGAGCGGCACCTCTACAGCGAGGCGTACCTGACCGACCTGCTGGCCGTCCGGCTGGGCGGCCGGGCTGCCGAGCTGGTGGTATTCGGGCACGGATCCACCGGCGCGTCGAACGACCTGTCCGAGGCCACCCAGCTGGCGATCCGGATGGTGCGCGAGTTCGGGCTCTCCCCTGCGCTCGGCCCGGTCGGGTATTCCACCGAGAGTCCCCGCTACCTGGGCGGGCCGATCGAGGATGGGCTGCAACGGCCGTACTCGGAGGAGACCCAGCGGATCGTGGACGAAGAGGTCTCCCGGCTGCTGCGGGAAGCCGAGCAGCGGGCGGTCGGCCTGCTCCGCGAGCACCGGGACGCGCTGGACTGGCTGGCGGCCAGGCTCATCGAGCAGGAGACCGTGGACGGCAGCGTCGTGCTGGAGGTGCTGGGCAAGAGCCGCGAGCTGGTGCACAAGACCGGGCCAGCCCCAGCCCCCTGATCCGCAGCAGGCCGGAGATCGGCAGGACCCGCCCGAGGTACACCTAGGTCGCGTAGCGCTGCTCGGCCTCGCGTACCTGCGGCAGGCCGATGAAGTCGGCGAATTCGGCGAACGACGGCAGCCCGGCGAGCGCGGCGGCAGGCGTCCCGGCCCGGGTGATCTCAGCCAGCACCGCCCGCATCGCGGCCGTGGCCGCCAGCAGCGTGCCGATCGGGAAGATGACGATCCGGTAGCCCAGTTCGGTCAGCCGGGCCAGGCTGACCGGCGGGGTCTTGCCGCCCTCCGCCCAGTTGAACAGCAGCGGCACATCCGGGAAGGCGAGCGCGGCCTGCTCCACCTCCGCCTCGCTGACCAGCGCCTCGATAAACAGCACGTCGGCGCCGGCATCCCGGTAGCTCCGGGCCCGGTCCAGCGCCCGGTCCAGCCCTTCCACCGCCCGTGCGTCGGTCCGGGCGATGATCACGAACTCCGGCTGGCTGCGCGCCTCCACCGCGGCCCTGACCTTTGCCGCCATCTCTTCCGCCGGGATCACCAGCTTGCCTTCCATGTGGCCGCACTTCTTGGGTGCGACCTGGTCCTCGATGTGGATCCCGGCCACCCCGGCCGCCTCGTAGGTGCCGACGGTGCGGATCACGTTCAGGGCGTTGCCGTAACCGGTATCGGCGTCGGCGATCACCGGGATGTCCACGCAGCCGGCGATCCGCGCGGCATTGCCGGCCATCTCGGTCATGGTCAGCAGCCCGACGTCGGGCCGGCCGAGCAGCGCCGCCGAGGTGCCGAACCCGGTCATGTACACGGCCGGGAACCCGGCCTCCTCCACCAGCCGGGCGGCCAGCGGGTCGAACGCCCCCGGCGCCACGATGGTCTCCGCCGACTCGAGCAGCGCCCGCAGCCGGGCCGGGCCGCCCGGCCGCCGGGTCAGCCGCCCCGTCACCGGGAACTCTGATCTGGGCTCATACCCACCCTGTCAGGCTAGGCCGGACTCGCCGCCCTGGGCATGCGTATCCGCCGGGTCCACGGCCGGCGACCGGTCAGGAGTCACCGTCAAGCACCGGGTGGCCGGCCGGCGGCCCGATGGCCGCCGCTTCCGGGCCGAACTGGCTGACATACGCCGGGTGCAGCTGCCGCCACCGCTGCTCCCCCGTTCACGGCGGGGCCAGGCCGTCCAGCGCATAGCCGAGCGTGTCCAGGCACACCTGCCAGCCGGCCCCGGTCCGGGCCGCGGTGCCCAGCTCCGCCAGCGTGCTCACCAGCGTGAGCACGGTGCCGCCATCCTCCTCGGCCAGGTCAAACCGCAGCCGGTCGGTGCCCCAGCGCAGGTCCAGGGTCCGCGGCGGGTCATACACGTGCACTTCACCGTCGAAGCTCCCGCCCGGCGTGGTGCCGATGAACCGCAGCCTGGCGCCGGGCTGCCAGGGGCCGTCGCACTCGATCCGCTGCGGGAACCAGGCATCGCGGTGGGCTGGCTCGGTGAGGGCCCGCCACACCTTCTCCCGCGGATGCGCGAGCCGGCGCACGAAACGCAGCTGCCATTCGCCGCCCAGCTGGTCAAGCCAGCCGTCAGCCTGGTCATTGACGTGCATGCTCACCTGGCTGTCCTTCCCTGTCGCGAACGTGCCTGGGCCTAGCCGCCCGGCATGTCATCGAGGTGCCGTTCCAGTGCGTCCAGGCGGGCCGCCCACAGCCGCCGGTACGGCCCGAGCCACTCGTCGATGGCGCGCAGCGGCCCGGGCCGCAGCCGGTAGAGACGGCGCTGCGCATCCGCCCGCACCGTCACCAGCCCGGCTTCCCGCAGCACCCGCAGGTGCTTGGACACGGCGGGCTGGCTGGTACCGAGCCGGCCGACCAGCTCCCCCACCGAGCACTCGGACTGCCGGAGCAGGTCCAGGATCGCCCGCCGCCGTTCCTCCGCCAGCACCTCGAACACAGCTGTCACACCCGTAAGTATGCTCTGTCAGTTATATACCTGTCAAGGCATATAAGTGACCGGCCTGCCGGGACCGCGGGCGGGTGTGCTCCGATAGCACCATGAGCGCGCCTGACCTTGATGCGGCCACGCAGTTCCTGGCCACGAACGCCCGGGTACTGGAACGGCGCTGGTTCGAGCGGGTTTTCGGCGGCGCCGGGCCGGAGCCGGTCCGGGCCGCGGTGGCCGCCTACCACAATCCCGACGGCGGGCTCGGCCACGCGCTGGAGCCGGACGGGCGCTGCCCGGGCAGCCAGCCACTGGCCGTCGAGTACGGACTGCATGTGCTCCACGACGCTGCCGCCTGGGACGAAGGGCTGGCCATCTCCGCGTGCGACTGGCTGGCCGCACATGCGCCCGGCGAGGGCGGCGCCGTGTTCGTCGATCCCGCCATCGCCGGCTGGCCACACGCCCCCTGGTGGGTGCCCGAGCCGGGAGCACCGGCTTCGCTGATCACCACCGGCCTGATCGCCGGCACCCTGCATGCGCACTGGGTGCGCCACCCGTGGCTAGACCGCGCGACAGACCTGCTCTGGCGGCGGGTGGGCAGCATGGCCGGCACCGGCCCCTACGACCTCCGCGCCGTGCTGCACTTTCTCGATCACGTACCCGACCGGGACCGGGCCCGCACCGCCGTCGCCGCGCTGGCCCCGGTGCTCGCCGCCCCGGGCATGGTGGCGCTGGACCCGGCCGCCGCCGGCGAGGTGCACACCCCGCTGGACTTCGCACCGCTGCCCGGCTCGCTGGCCCGGGACCTGTTCAGCGAGGACGTGATCGCCGCCCACCTGGATCACCTGGCCGCCGCCCAGCGCGAGGACGGCGGCTGGATGTTCAACTGGCTGGCCTGGTCGCCCGCCGCGGAACGGGAGTGGCGCGGTGGCGTCACCGTGCGGGCACTGCAACTGCTGCGCGCGAACGGCCGCTGCTGACCACCCGCCCCGGACCAGGCTGCGGCCCGGGCCCCGGCGCGGTCAGCCGGTAAACGGGTGCGTCGGCGTGGAGCCGTTCGGCAGCACCAGGTCGAACCCGTCCGGGATGTGCAGCAGGCCAGGGCCGGTGCCCTTGTGGCCGGTGACGCCGTACTGCCAGACCAGCGCCCCGGTGGCCGGGTCGATGGCCACCATCCGGTTACGGTAGTCGTCATTGGCCATGAACACGCCGCTGGGGAGCAGCTCGACCAGTGAAGGGCGGTTGAGCGCGCCTGGCCCCGCCGCCGGATGGTACCGGTACAGGATCCGTCCCTGCCGGTTGAACTCCACGATCTGGCCGGGCGAGGAATAGTCGGCGATGAGGTAGCGGTTGCGGCCGAGCTGCTGCGGGTCCGACGGGTAGCCGATGGGCAGCTGGACCGTCCATACCAGCTTCCCGGCCGGGGTGAACTCGCTCACCCACGACCCATTGATCTCCGACACCAGCAGGTTGCCGTCGGCAAGCGGGGTGTCCCCGTTCGGGGAGCCGATCGAGGCCGGGGGGTTGTGCACGCACACCCCGTCGGTGCCGATCTGATGTGCGACCGTACCGTGGGGGTTGATCACCAGCACCCGGCAGTTGACGGCGTCGGCGACCGTGAGCTGGCCGTTCCTGAGCAGATACGCGTCGTCGGGCTCATGCAGGTAACCCGGCGCGGTGCCCGGCTGCCGGGGATGCCCGTAGCTCCAGATGATCTTCCCGGATGGGTACGCGATCTTGATGATGGTGTCGTTTTGCTCCTGGTTGGACACGATGGCGGTGCCATGGGCGGCGAAGAAGGCGTCGTCGGGGAAGTAGAACTGCAGCGGATCCCGCGGCACCGCCGGTGACGGGTACCGCCACGCCACCTGCATGGTGTCGGTCAGCAGCAGCAGCCGGTTGTTGCCGCGGTCGGCGATGAGCAGCTTGCCGCCGTAATAGGGTGAGCCAGCCCCCGGCACCCCCGCGATGCCGAATGCCCGCTCCGGCCGCAGCATCTGCACCGTCCGGGTCAGCGCGCCGTGCGACTCACCGCCGATGATCCAGGCGGTGCCGCCAGTCACCGCCACCGCGGCGTGCGACACCGGCACCTGCAGGTGGCCGGCTGGCAGCAGCCGGCCGGACACCGGGTCGAACGCCCAGATGGTCGAGACGGTGGCGGTCACCGGTGCCGCCGCGGTGCCAGCGGAAGCGGTCTGGCCCGGGCCGATCTGGGTGGTGCCCATGCCCGGCGTGACGGGCTGGGCGACGGTGCTCTCACCGCCCGCCACGAACAGCTCGCCGCCCACGGTCACCGCCGCCGCACCGGCCAGCGGCTCCGGCAGGTGGCCGACGATGGTGGCGCGGTGCCGGGCCGGGTCGATGGCCTGGATAACGTTCACCGGGCGGCCCGCCCGCACCCCGGTGATGGCCCGCCCGCCGAACACGAAGATCCGGCCCGCCAGCGCGGCCACCGCCGGGTAGCGCACCGGCACCGGCAGCGACGCGACCACCGCGAAGCTGTGCCCGTCCGTGGTGGCCAGCACCGGCGCGTCCGGCCGGGACCCGGTGTAACCGCCGACCAGGTAGCTCGTGCTGCCGATAGTGACGGCGGCTGCGTCGGAGCGGGGTGCGGGCAGTGAGCCGGTGCTGGCTGCCCGCCTGCCGCCACCGGCCAGCGGGAAGGCCTGTACCGAGGCCACCGACGCGGATGACCCGCCGCCGAAGACCACGGCCCGCCCGCCGAGCACCGCAGCCGCGGCGTCGTGCAGCGGCGCGCGCAGCACGCCGATCTGGCGGGTCGCGCCGGTGTGCGTGCCGATGGCGTACACGCCGGTCACCGATACCCCGCCGGTGGTGAGCCCGCCCAGCACCACCAGCCGTTTGCCCGGCCCGGTGACCGCCACCGCGCGGCTGAGGGGCGCGGCCAGCCGCCACGGCAGCAGCCCGGCCTCGGCCGCGGCCAGGCCGCGGGCGGCGACAGCCGCCCCAGACGGCCCGTCTGCCGGTGACGGTGCGGCCGCCGGGCGGCCCGGGCGGATCAGGTACAGCCCGGCGGCCAGGCTCAGCCCCAGCACCGCCAGTACTACCAGCAGCCCAGCTGCCCGGCGGCGGCGGCGCGACGCTGGCCGGCCCGGCTTCCCCCGGTGCTGCTCCGGCTCGCCCGGCCGCGGGCCCGGTTCGGCCCGGTGCGGGCCTGGGTCCTGCGGTGACGGGCCCGGCCGGTGACCGGGCGCGGCCGGGTGCGGCCGGACCTGCCGCAGCGCACCGAACTCGATCCGCAGGTCCAGCCGGTACCCGGCCATGTCCGCGTGGCCGGGCAGCGCGAGGTCGAGCGAGTGCAGCTCGCGCGGGCCGTCCGGCCAGGCCAGATCCAGGCTCGGCCGGTCCAGCCAGGCCGGCTCGCCCACGCCGTCGAAGATTTCCCCCGGCTGGCCGGCCAGATCCCACCCGGACCAGCGCCGCAGCCAAACGTTGAGCTCGCTGAGGTCGAGCACGGGCCTGGGCGGCCCATCGGCCACGAGCACCTGGACCACCCGGCCGGGGCGGGACCGCGGATGACCGGGATCGGGCCGGTACCGCATCTGCCGCAGCCAGCAGGCGACCCGGGAGACGCCGTGCAGCACGAAGGTTCCCCGCCGCCACTTGCTGCCCGGCTCACCGGTGGGCGGCACCGCCAGCCGGAGCAGGGCCTGCCGCGACCGTCCGTCGACCTCCAGGCTGACCAGGATCGCGTCGCCGGCCAGCACGTTCAGCGGGCGGTAAGGAGGATGCACCATTGTCTCGATCATGTCCCGGCCGGGCCGTCCCGTACGCCAGATACCAGATTCGCGTTGGTCGTTGATGGTGTGAGATGTGCCAGCTTCAGCCGTAGAACAGGCGCTCCATCACCGCCCGGGCCCGGCGGGCGGCCCGCCGGTAGTCCTGCGTCAGGTCCTGGTAGGCGTCCGGTGGGTAGCCGAGCACCGACGCCACCGCGGCCAGTTCCGGCTGCCGGGTGGGCAGCAGGTCTGACGGGCGGCCGCGGACCAGCACCGCCGCGTCCCGGATACGCGCTGCCAGCTGCCAGGCGGCGGCGAGCGCGGCGGATTCTCCCGCCGCCACCAGCCCGGCCGCGGTGGCCGCGGCCAGCCCGGCCATGGTCCGGGTCGTGCGCAGCCCGGCGATCTCGTGTGCGTGCCGGAGCTGGAGCAGCTGCACCACCCACTCCACGTCGGCCAGGCCGCCCGGGCCCAGCTTGAGGTGCAGCGCCGGCTCCACCCCCCGCGGCATACGCTCGGCCTCCATCCGTGCCTTGATCCGGCGGATTTCCCGGACGGACGGCTCGGTGATCCCACCTGCCGGGTACCGGAAGCCGTCCGCCATGCCGGTGAAACGGGCGCCGAGCGCCCGGTCACCGGCGACCGGCTCGGCCCGCAGCAGTGCCTGCGCCTCCCACGGCACCGACCACCGCTGGTAGTAGGCGCGGTAGGAGGCCAGGGTCCGGACCAGCGGGCCCTGCCTGCCCTCGGGCCGCAGTCCGGGGTCGATCAGCAGTGGTGGGTCCGGTGCCGGCCGGGCCAGCAGGGCGCGCAGATCCTCGGCCACCGCGTGCGCTGCCCGGGTGGCCTCCTGCTCGTCCGCGCCCGCCACCGGATCGTGCACGAACATGACGTCCGCGTCGCTGCCGTAACCGGTCTCGTGACCGCCGAAGCGGCCCATCGCGACCACGCACAGCCGGGTGGGCAGCGGGCCGTCCGCCTCGGCCGTCCGGATCGCCACCTGCAGCGCGGCGCTGACCGCCGCGGCCGCCACCGCGGTCAGTGCCTCCCCGGTGCGCTCGATAGCGGACAGGCCGAGCAGGTCGGCGGTGGCGGTGCGGAGCAGTTCCCGGCGGCGCAGCCCGCGCACCGCGGCCACAGCGGCCGCCGGGTCCTGGTGCCGCCGCACGGCGGTCGTCGCCTCCGCCCGCAGCGCGGCCGCGGGCCGCGCCGTGAGCTGCGCATCCTGGCCGAACAGGGCGACCATCTCCGGCTGCCGGAGCAGCAGGTCGGTGGCGTACCGGCTGGCGGACAGCACCCGGGCCATTCGCTGGGCGACGGTGGTGTCGTCCCGGAGCAGCCGCAGGTACCAGGGCGAGCTGCCGAGGGCGTCACTGATCTGGCGGAACGCCAGCAGCCCGGCATCGGGCTGGGCGGCGTCGGCGAACCAGCCGAGCATCACCGGCAGCAGTGTGCGCTGAATGGCGGCCCGCCGCGACACCCCGGCGGTGAGCGCTTCGATGTGCCGCAGCGCCCCGGCCGGGTCGGCGTAGCCGAGCGCCTCCAGCCGGGCCCGGGCGGCTTCCGGGGTGAGCCTGGCCGCGTCCCCGGGCAGCCGCGCGACCGCGGCCAGCAGCGGCCGGTAGAACAGTTTCTCGTGCAGCCGCCGCACCTCCGCGGCGTGCTGCCGCCAGGCGGCGTTCAGCTCGGCGGCAGGATCGGCACGCGCTGGCGACCTGGCGCCTGGCTGGCGGCGGCCGGTGGCGGCCGGGCCGTCCGTGGCGGGCGGGCCAGCTCCGGCGGCCGGGCCAGCCGTGGTGGGCGGCGCCTGGGTCCGCCGGGCCCGGCCCAAGCGGCGCAGCACGGCCGGGTCGTCGGGCAGGGTGTGGGTGCGGCGCAGCTGCCAGAGCTGAAGCAGGTGCTCCACTGAGCGCAGGAACCGGTAGCCCGCGGCCAGGCTGGCCGCGTCCTCCCGGCCGACGTACCCGCCGGCGGCGAGCGCCGCGAGCGCGGGCAGCGTGGCCGGGCTGCGGAGGGTGTCATCTGTGCGGCCGTGCACGAGCTGCAGCAGCTGCACCGCGAACTCGATGTCGCGCAGCCCGCCGGACCCGAGCTTCAGCTCCCGGCCCGCTTCCCTGGCGGGCAGGGTGCTGACCACCCGGCGGCGCATGGCCTGCACGTCTTCCACGAAGTTCTCGCGCTGCGCCGCCTGCCAGACCAACGGGGCCAGCGCGGCCAGATAGCTGGCGCCGAGGGCGGGGTCGCCCGCCACCGGGCGGGCCTTCAGCAGGGCCTGGAACTCCCAGGTCTTGGCCCACCGCTGGTAATAGGCGAGGTGGCTGGCCAGGGTGCGGACCAGCGGCCCGTCCCGGCCTTCCGGGCGCAGGTTCGGGTCGACCGGGAACAATGACCCTTCGGCGGTGCTCTGCGAGCAGACCCGGATCAGGGCGGCCGCCAGCTGGCTGGCGGTGCGCAGCGCCGCCGTGGATTGCCCGGCAGCCGGGACGGCGCCGGCGTCACCACCGTGTGGCCTTCCCCCGCCCGGTGGCTCGCTGCCGTCCGGTGGCTCTTCCCGGTCCGCTGGCCCCCCGCCGGCTGGCTCTCCGGTGCCCGGCGCCTCCGCCTCACCGGGCTCGGCCACGAAGACCACGTCCACGTCGCTGGCGTAGTTCAGCTCACGGCCGCCGCACTTGCCCATCGCGATCACGGCCAGCCGGCAGGCGGGGGCACCCGGCGGGAGCTGCGAGCGGGCGATGGCGAGCGCCGCCTCCAGCCCGGCCGCTGCCAGGTCGGCCAGTTCGGCGGCCACCTCGTCCAGCGTGCTCTGGCCGGTCAGATCCCTGGCCGCGAGCTGGAGCAGCCGCTGCCGGTAGGCCACCCGGAGCGCGATCACCGGATCCCGGGCGTTTCCTGCCTGGCCGTTCCCCGGCTGGCCAGGCCGGGCCGGCCCGGGCTTGCCCGCCACCGGCTCGGCGGCACCGGGGTCGGCGCCCACGGCGGTCAGCAGCGCGGCACGCGACTCGGCAGCGGTGGGGGGTACCAGCGGCTCGGCGCCGGCCAGCAGCCGCCAGCCGTCCGGGTGGCGGGCGAGGTGGTCACCGAGGGCGGCACTGGACCCCAGTACCAGGGTGAGCCGGCGGCACAGCACCGGGTCGGCCTGCAGCGCGGCGGCCAGTTCACCTGCCCGGGGCAGCCGGTCCAGCGCGGCCAGCGCCTGGTCGGGATCGGCCGCGGCGGCGACCGCGGCCAGCACGTCCTCGCCGTCCCCGCCGGGCTGCAGGCCCAAATCTGCGGCCAGCCGTTCCGCCCGGGCCGGGTTGGCGAACCCCATCCTGGCTAGCTGGGCGGCCGCGGTGGTGCGGCGTGGCATGCTCACCCCAGCACCGTAACGGGCGGCCGGGTCAGTGCTGGACCAGGATGTCCGCCTGGCGCAGGTGACCGGCCGGGCTGATGACGGCCGCGAGCAGCAGCCGCCCGGTCTCACCCTCCAGCTGCACGGTGGTGCTGGTCTCGCCGTTCCCCGCCCGGAAAGCGCCCAGCCGGCACGGCCCGGCCCAGGCAGCCGCCATCCGCAGCTGCCGCAGCAGCACCCCGGTCATCACCGAGCCGGTCACCGGCAGGGTCGCCGGCCAGTCGCGGGCACCGCCGTTCAGCAGCGCAAGGAGCGCGTCGACCACCTGGCCCAGCGGGCCATCGGGAGCGGGCGGCACGGCCAGCGTGAAGGACTGGACCCGGGGGTCGGGTTCCGGGGTGAGCTGGATCTCGGCCTGCACCACCGCCCGCTCACCCGCCAGCCACCAGCGGCAGTGTGCGGGTGAGTCGAACTCGGCGGGCCGGTCGGTGGCCACTTCCAGCCGGCCTGCCCGCTCCCGGAGCAGCTCGATGCCGCGCCGCCGCTCGGGGTAGGGCAGATCCTGCGCCACGTTCGGGCTGAACAGCCGGTCCCCCTCCGCGTCAGTCCAGCCGCCGAGCAGTCTGGTGACCTCCCGCTGCGCGGTGAGGGTAGCTGGCCAGGGGCCACCCGGCGCGCCCGCACTGGCCAGCACCGCCGGCCCGTCTGCCTCTGCCCGGGCGGGCGCGTCCCGGCGCAGCACGGTGTCCAGCAGCCGGGCGGCCAGCACCGGCGCGGCCGCGTACGTGCTGTTCGCCAGCACGATCACCCCCAGGCCGGTGGGCAAGTGCCAGCGCATGTTGCTGCCGAAGCCCGGGTAGCCGCCGCTGTGGCCGGCCACCCGCCCGCGCGGGTGCTCATCCACGAACAGGCCGAAGCCGTAGCCGACCAGGCCGCCCGCAGCGGGGTCGCCGGGCAGCCGGCCCGCGGCCGGCGGCGCCGGCAGCGCCTGCGGCAGCTGCATCTCCCGCCGGGTGGCGCGGGCCAGCGGGTGCGGGCCGCCCGCCGCTGGCTCACCGGGTGGGAAGGCGGCAGCGAACCCGCTCACCCACCGGGCCAGGTCCGCCACACAGCTGAACACGCCACCCATCGGGGCGAATGCGCCGGTGCGGTCGGGCACAAGCTCTTCCCACCGGTCCGGCCCCCGGCGGTAGCCGCGGGCCAGCTCCAGGGCGCCGAACTGGGCGGTGTCGAACCCGGTCCGGGTCATGCCCAGCGGGCGGAGCAGCCGGGCGGTGACGAAGGCGGGATAGCTCATCTGGGTGACCGCGGTGATGATCCGGCCCAGGATCGCGTAGCCCAGGTTGGAGTACTCGAACCTGGTCCCGGGTACCCAGGCGAAGCTGGGCCCAGCGGCCAGCAGCTCGGCGAAGCTGCCCAGCGGGAGCCCCTGCTGGCGGTCCCCCCAGGGGTCGTCGGTCGGGAACCCGGCGGTCATGGTCAGCAGGTGGCGGATCGAGACCGGCGGCGAATCGGCGGTGGGCAGCCGCACGCCGCGCAGTTCCGGCAGGTAGGCCGCGGCCGGGTCGTCCAGCGCCAGCCGGCCCTCGTCGCGCAGTGCGAGCACCGCCGCGGCGGTGAAGCTCTTGGTCATCGAGGCGATCCGGAACACGGTGGTGGCGTCCGGGGTGGGCCCGCCCAGCCAGCGCTCACCGCAGCCGCCGCCGTGCACCAGCTGGCCACCGGCCACGATCCCGTAGGCGATGCCAGGCTGGCTGCCACCGCGCTGGAAGGCTTCGGCCAGCTCGTCCACCGCCGCGAACTGATCGGGCACGGTCGCCTCCGTCTCGGCAGGAGTCAGTGCCGCAGGCTAGCGCCCGCGCGCCGCCGCCGCGATCGCATCCGCCACCGCGCGCGCCGCGGCCGACTCCACCGCGTCCGCCAGCGCGTTCACCGCCCGCGGGTCGGCCGGGTCGGCCGGTGCCGCCAGGACCGCACCGGTCGCCAGGCAGAACAGCGTGTCCCCGTCGTAGCGGGTGTGCGCCGGCCGCACCGCCCGGGCGATGCCGTCGTGCGCGACCGCGGCCACCCGGTTGGCCTGCTCCCTGGTCAGTTCCGCGTCGGTGACCACCACCCCGATGGTGGTGTTCGCCCCGGGCACCGGCCCCGGCGCCACCGCTCCGCTGGTCACCGGCGCGATCCAGGTGTGCCGGTCGTCATCCCAGATTCCGCCCACGCTGTTGGCCACCATGATCGCCGCCACGGTGGCTCCGCCGGCGGGCAGGCTGGCGATGCCCAGGCCGCCCGGCCGGGGCATACCACCCGCCTTGGCTACGGTGGCCCCGGTCCCGGCGCCGACCGCGCCCATCTGCGGGGTGGCCGTCGCCGCCTGGCAGGCGGCGTACCCCGCGTCCGCATCCGGCCGGGCCCGGGCATCGCCGTTCAGCAGGTCGAAGATGACCGCACCAGCGACGATCGGCACCCGGATGCCGCCGACGTCAAGGCCCGTCCCCTGCTCCTCCAGGTAGCGCATGACCCCGCCGGCCGCGTCCAGCCCGAACGCGCTGCCGCCGGTGAGCAGGACGCCGTGCACCCGCCCGGCCAGCGTGCCCGGCCGCAGGCCGTCGGTGCCGAGCGTGCCTGGCGCGCCGCCGCGAACGTCCACCCCGCCGGTCGCACCCGCGGGCACGAGCACGGCTGTGCAGCCGGTCAGGCCCGCCTGGTCGGTCCAGTGACCGGCGAGCACCCCGTCCGGCAGCCGCGGGCCCGGGCTGGTCACAGGATCGGCAGGTAGCGGTCGAGCTCGAACGCGGTCACCTGGTGGCGGTACTCACGCCACTCTTCCCGCTTGTTGCGCAGGAAGAAGTCGAAGACGTGCTCGCCGAGGGTCTCGGCCACCAGCTCGCTGCCCCGCATGGCGGTGATTGCCTCGTCCAGGCTCTGCGGCAGCGGCTCGATCCCGAGCGCATGCCGTTCGGCGGGGGTGAGCGCCCACACGTCGTCCTCGGCGCCGGACGGCAGCTCGTAACCGGCCTCGATCCCCTTCAGCCCGGCGGCCAGGATGACCGCGAACGCGAGGTACGGGTTGCAGGCGGAGTCGAGCGACCGGAACTCGATCCGGGTGGCATTTCCCTTCTGCGGCTTGTACATCGGCACCCGGACCAGCGCGGAGCGGTTGTTGTGCCCCCAGCTGATGTAGGCGGGCGCTTCGCCGCCCGCCCCGGCGGTGCGCTCGGCCGCGCCCCACAGCCGCTTGTAGGAGTTCACCCACTGGTTGGTGACCGCGGTGATCTCGGCGGCATGCCGGAGCAGCCCGGCGATGAAGGCCCGGCCCACCTTGGACAGCTGGAACTCCGCGCCCGGCTCGTAGAACGCGTTCCGGTCGCCCTCGAACAGCGACATGTGGGTGTGCATGCCCGAGCCCGGGTGCTCGGTGAACGGCTTGGGCATGAACGAGGCGTACACCCCCTGCTGGAGCGCGACCTCCTTCATCACCAGCCGGAACGACATGACGTTGTCGGCGGTCGTGAGCGCGTCCGCGTAGCGCAGGTCGATCTCCTGCTGGCCGGGGGCGCCCTCGTGGTGGCTGTACTCCACCGAGATCCCCATCGACTCCAGCATCTGCAGCGAGACGTGCCGGAAATCGTGCGCGATGCTGTGCGGGGTGTGGTCGAAATACCCGCCGGAGTCGATCGGCTCCGGCTTGCCGCCGGGCTCCGGTTTCTGCTTGAGCAGGAAGAACTCGATCTCCGGGTGGGTGTAGAAGGTGAAGCCCATCTCCGCGGCGTGGCTGAGGGCACGCTTGAGCACGTACCGGGGGTCGGCGTAGGACGGGCTGCCGTCCGGCATGAGGATGTCGCAGAACATCCGGCCGACGCCGGACTCGCCCCGCCAGGGCAGCAGCTGGAATGTGGCCGGGTCCGGCTTGGCGATCATGTCAGCCTCATAGACCCGGGCGAAGCCCTCCACTGCCGAGCCGTCGAATCCGATGCCCTCCGCGAACGCTCCCTCCAGCTCGGCCGGGGCGACCGCGACCGACTTGAGGAAGCCGAGCACATCGGTGAACCACAATCGGACAAAACGGATGTCCCGCTCCTCCAGCGTCCGGAGCACGAACTCTTCCTGCCGGTCCATGATTGACAGTCTGCCGCGCGCGTGTTTCCGGCGGGTTACAGAAGCCAGCGTCCGCCCCCCGCGCCCGGCTGACACCGCCCGCGGCGTGGCGCGCATAGGGTAATGACGTGACCCGGCTGCGGATAGCTCTCGCCCAGGTCAACGCCACCGTCGGCGACCTGGCCGGGAACGCCGGCGCGATCGTGGCCTGGACCCATCGCGCCGCCGCGCGCGGCGCCCGGCTGGTGGTGTTCCCGGAGATGATGCTGACCGGGTACCCGGTCGAGGACCTGGCCCTGCGCGCCTCGTTCGTGTCCGCATCCATCGACACGCTGTCCGCCACCGCGGCCCGGCTGGCCGCCGAAGGGCTGGGCGGCGTCGCCGTCGTCACCGGGTACCTGGGCCGGCACCGTGGGCCGCCGGCCCGGCTGGGCCAGCCGGCCAGCGGGGCGCAGAACGCGGCCGCACTGCTGCACGGCGGCTCGGTGGTGATCACCACAGCCAAGCATCACCTGCCGAATTACGGGGTGTTCGACGAGTACCGGTATTTCGTGCCGGGCGACCGGCTGCCGGTGTTCCGGCTGCCCGCCGCTGGGCCGGCCGGGCCGGCCGTGGACGTCGCCATCGCCATCTGTGAGGACCTGTGGCAGGACGGTGGCCCGGTGGCGGTCACCCGGCAAGCCGGCGCGGGGCTGCTGGTGGTGCCGAACGCCTCCCCCTACGAGCGCGGCAAGGACAGCGCGCGGCTGGATCTGTGCGTGCGCCGGGCCCGGGAGGCAGGCGCCACCCTGGCCTACGTCAATATGACCGGCGGCCAGGACGAGCTGGTCTTCGACGGCGACTCGATCATCGTGGACGCGACTGGGCGGCTGCTCGCCCGCGGGCCGCAGTTCCAGGAAACGCTGATCGTCGCGGACCTGGACCTGCCCGCGGCCGCCACCGGGCAACTGCCGGCCGACGAGCCTGCCAACGCCCAGGACGGCACCTGGATGACCATCCACCGGGCCAGCGTCCCGGCGGCCAGCCAGCCAGCCACCCCGGCGGCGGCCGGTGCCAGTGCGGCGGGCGATCAGCCCGGCCCGGTGTGGCCGCGGCTTTCCCCGCTGGCCGAGGTCTATGCGGCGCTGGTCACCGGGGTCCGCGACTACGTCCACAAGAACCGGTTCTCCTCGGTCATCCTCGGCCTGTCCGGCGGCATCGACTCGGCGCTGACCGCGACCATCGCCGCCGACGCGATCGGCCCGGACCGGGTGCACGCGGTGCTGATGCCGAGCCGCTAC
>Ga0306920_100001270_pt1 | contig 31159 bp, 31 predicted proteins | sample flu12Cox44000170_FD_204666 | JGI IMG/M metagenome (GOLD analysis project Ga0306920, IMG submission 204666) | Lab enrichment of tropical soil microbial communities from Luquillo Experimental Forest, Puerto Rico - flux4day.12C.oxic.44.000.170 (v2)... | ecosystem: Environmental > Terrestrial >...
CTCAAGATTCCCGGCAATTGCGGCAAGGAACAGCTGCCGTCGGTTTGTCCTTCAACTTTGTTCGGGAGATTTATGCGTAACCTTCTCACGGCTATGCTGACCGCGGGGGCCCTGCTCGGCGCCGCAGGCAGCGCTTCGGCCGCCAACCCGGCGACCACCTCGTTCACGGTTACGGCGACCGTGCTCAAGAACTGCACGGTGTCTGCCGCCCCCATGGCGTTCAATTACACCCCGGGCGCAGGTAACGTGGCCCCGACTACCACTATCACGGTGAACTGTACCAAGGGAACGGGGTTCAACACCCAGCTCACGGCCGGCGGCAGCGGCAACATCGCGAATCGCCAGGCCAGCGACGGCGCCGGCGACGTACTGCTGTACAACCTCTACACCACCGCCGGCTTGACCACCATCTGGGGTACCACCAACGGCACCAACACGGTCGGCGGCAGCGGCGGCGGTATGGGCGCGGGGGCGGCCGTGACCCAGACGGTATACGGCTCGGTGGTCGACAGCGGTGCCAACCAGGCGATCCCCCCGGGTACATATACGGACACGATCACCGTCAACGTCGCGTACTGAGTGGATGAGGGCGAATGCGGCATTGCTGCTGGTGGTGCTTGCCGCGGCCGGAACGGCCGCGGCAAGCACTCTCAACGTGTCCCCGGTCCGCATCGAGTTGAGTCCGACGGTGAGCACCGCGGTGCTCACGCTGCGTAACCCCGAGGACGCTCCGGTCACCGTGCAGGCTACGCCTGCCGCGTGGTCACAGGCGGATCAACAGGACCAGCTCACCGACACGCACGACGTGCTGGTGACGCCGCCGCTCTTCACCATACCGCCCAAGGGGCACCAGATCGTTCGCGTCGCGCTGCTGCGCAAGCCGGATGCGTCGCGGGAGCTCGATTACCGGCTGGTGCTGGCGGAGATTCCGCCGCCGGGAACTCCGGAGAGCACCGGACTGCGCTTTGCCCTGAGGATCACGATGCCGGTGTTCGTTGCGGCGCCGGTGCCCACGGCGCCCGATCTCACCTGGCACCACAGCTGGCTCGCCGATGGCACCTTGCGGATCGAGGCCCACAACAACGGTACCGCCCACATCCAGGTCATCGATTTCGACGTGCAGACCGCGGATCAGGCCGCACGTATCGTTCATACGGACGCAGCGCGCTATCTGCTGCCGGGTAGCTCGGCCCACTGGGAGATACATCCCGACAGCGACTTCCCGCGCGCCAGCCGCATCGTGATCCGCGGTCACTCCGACGCTGCCGACTTCAAAGTCAGCAGCGATTCGGGGCCCTCCTGACCCGGCTGTGCCATGCAGCGTGCTCCAGGGACTGCAGGGGCAATCTGCGCGGCGCTGCTGACGTTATGTTGCGCCGCGCGCGTGTGGGCCGATGACGCCGGCGCCCTCGAGCCCAATTGGCACGAGGCAGTTCTGCAGCTGACGATCAACGGCACGGTCGCGGGGGATGATTTCATCGTGCTGCGCGACGCCGGCGATGCACTCTGGATCACGGCAGAGGACTTCCGGCGGCTGCGCCTGCCCGCCCCGCAAGTCGCGCCACGCATCGTCGACGGGCGTCGCTTTCTGCCGCTCGCCGCCATCGCCGGCACCCGCGTCACCTACGACGACGCGCACAGCGCGGCGAGCATCAGCGCACCGGGCGCAGCGTTCGACCGAACCAACGTCACCTTCACCGGTAACGGGCCCCGTCCGCCACTCTCCCGGAGCGGCACGGGCGCCTTCCTCAACTACGAGCTCTACGGACAGACCGGCCAGTACAGCGGCGCGGACCTCGCCAGTGCCTATGCCGAGCTCGGCATCTTCAGTCCGCTCGGGGTACTCACCAACACCGCTGTGGGGACTCACACGCAAGCCGATCACAGCTACGTGCGTCTCGAAACGACCTTCACGCACGATTTTCCCAACTCGCTCGAGACGCTGCGCCTCGGCGACGCGATCAGCGTCCCGGGTGCATGGGCCGAGGCGGTTCGCTTCGGGGGTCTCCAGTGGGGCTCCAACTACGGCATCCGCCCCGACCTGGTCACGACACCACTGCTCGCGGTCAGCGGCACGGCAGTCGTACCCTCGACAGTGGATGTGTTCGTGAACGGCAAGGCTGTCGGTTCGAGCCAGGTTCCGGCGGGCCCGTTCGTCGTGAATCAGGTACCTGCGCTCAACGGGGCGGGCGATGTGAACATCGTGGTAAGAAACGCGCTCGGCCAGCAACAGATCGTGAGCTTACCGTTCTACTCGGCGCCGGTAATGCTGCAGCCGGGACTGTCGCTGTGGGACATCGACGTTGGAGCCCTGCGCGAGAACTTCGGCCTGGAGAGTACCGACTACGGACCGGCGATGACGAGCGCAACCTGGCGACACGGTTTCAGCGCCAGCACCACCGCCGAGTTCCATGCGGAAGGCGTCCGCGATGGCCCCAGGGCCGCGGGGTTCGATGTCGCGCAGGCGATCGATCACTGGGCGGTGGTCACGCTCAACGTTGCCGTGGGCGGTGAGCCCGATCCCGTGGCCGCAATCGGCGTCCCGTCGCAGCCTTCGAGCTCTGGAACGTATGAGTCGCTCGGCATCCAGCATGTGGATGAGCACCTGAGTTTCATGCTGCAGGCTCAGCGCGCCAGCCCCGGCTTCCGGGACGTCGGCAACGTCGGCGGTGTACTGACCCCGGCCGAGCGCTATCTCGCACAGGCGGGCTTGAACCTTGCGCACTCCGGGAGCCTGCAGGCGGCATTCGTCGCGCAGCACAACGCCGACGATACCCGGCAGCAATCCATCGGCGTCAGCTACCAGGTGAATGTCGGGCGCGGCAGCCTCGGCGCAAATGTCAGCCACACGACCGGTGACACGCACGATACGAGCTGCTTTGTCTTCTATGCGCTGCCGCTCGGTAGCCGCCTCAACACCTCTACGACGCTGCGCTACGACAGCCAGCAGCCAGCCCCGAAGGGTGCGTTGGTTCAGACGCTGCAGAAGAACTTGCCGGTGGGTCCCGGTGACGGTTACCTGCTGTCGGCCGGCACCGACGGCAGCTACAACGCCGAGTATATCCGCCAGCTGGATGCGCTGACGGTCGATGTGGGCGCCGCGCGCTTTGCAGACCTCAGCGCGCAACGGCTCGGCGTAAATGGCGGCCTGATCTTCATGGACGGCGAAGTGCGCGCCATGCGTACGGTGACCGACAGCTTCGCGATGGTGGAGGTCGGCGGCATCCCCAACGTCACGGTCTACTTCGACAACCAGCCGGTTGGACGCACCGATGGCAACGGCGCGGCGCTGGTGCCAAACCTACGCTCCTTCGACGTCAACCGCCTGAGCATCGATCCGCTGCAACTGCCGCTCGATGCCACCGTGACCGACACCCAGGTGCAGATCGTCCCGCCATATCGCAGCGGCAACCTCGTGCGCTTCCCCGTGCAGCGCGTGCATTCGGGCGTCTTCCGTCTGCAGCGCGCAGATGGCAAGGCGGTGCCGGCGGGCGCGGTCGTGAAATTCCAGGGCGAGGAGTTCCCGGTGGGTCTCGATGGGCTCACCTACGTGACCGGCTACGATCACGGGACGACGGGCGAAGCACACTGGGGCGGCGGCCAGTGCAGGTTCCGTCTGCCCCCACCGCCTGCGGGTGAACCGCAGCCGGATGTGGGCATCATTGCCTGCCGGAGTGCTCCATGAGCTCGCACCCCAATCGTCCACCGGCGACGAGCGGCATGGTCCGGTTGGCAGCGCCCCTCCTGCTCCCGCTCCTCGCGCCACTCGCTGCGCCCCGCGCTCAGGCCGCGGTGCTCAACTGCACGGTCTCGGCGACCTCCGTCGCCTTTGGGTCCTACACGCCGCTTCAGCCCAGCGCGCTGATCGGCACCGGGACGATGACCGCGATCTGCACGGTGGACAGCCACAAGAACACCCTGACGGTTGACTTGAGCTCCGGGATGAGCGGCAGCTTCATCACCCGTACCCTGACGACGACCGTCGGCACGACTACCTACCCGCTGAACTACAACCTGTATCAGGATGCCGCAAACACCCTGATCTGGGGTGACGGCACCGGTGGATCACAGGCGGATACGGTGACGATCACGCGTCACGGCAACAACAATACGATCACCACCAACGTCACGGTGTACGGCGCCGTGGCGCCGGCGCAGGATCCGGCGCCCGGCATCTACACCGACAGCATCACCATTTCTGTCAACTTCTGATCGGCGGCTGCCATTCTGCGGAGCACCGCCGCAAGCGCGACGCCGATTCCTGGCGGTGCGGCTCGGGTTGCCGGCTGTTGTAATCTCACGGGCCCATGCCGTCCACCACACCCATCCGCGAGCGCGCACCCACCGCGTCGCACAGGTTCAGCCTGGGTGCGGTGTTCTCCTCGAGCTTCGGCGTCGGTCTCATTTTCGGCTTTCAGCCGCCCTTGATGGCACTGGTTCTCGAGCGCGGCGGAGCCTCGAGCTTCGAGATCGGCGCGGTCACGAGCATCAGTACCCTCGCGGTCATACTGTGCGGACCGTTTTATCCCCGCACCATTACGCGCCTCGGCCTGCGTGCGGCCATCATCCTCGGCGTAGGGATCTCGACGGCGATGATGCTCGTCATGCCGTGGCTGCCAGGCTTCCGGGGATGGCTCGTGCTGCGCTTCGTCACCGGCTGTGCGATCGGGCTCGAGTGGATTGCGAGCGAGATCTGGCTCAACCGCCTCAGCACCGACCAGTCGCGGGGCACGGTCATGGGCGCCTACGCCACGGTATTCGCCGCCGGCGTCACGGCCGGACCGCTCCTGCTGCAGCTCACCGGTACGAGCGGCTGGCGTCCGTTCGCCATCGGGGCGTTGTGCCTCGCGCTCACGGCGCTGCCGCTGTTCGCGGCGCGCGATCACACCGCCGCCGATTCCGCGCCAGGCGGGCGGCTGCAGTGGCTGCAGATTGCCCGCGCCGCGCCGATCGTGATGGTTGCCGCGCTGATCGCCGGCCTGGTCGAATCGGCATACGTGTCGCTGCTGCCGGTGTTCGCCCTGCTGCGTGGGCTCGATGAGCGCTCCTCGCTCGTGCTCGTGACGGTGTTCCTCGCGGGCAACGTCATCCTGCAGCTGCCGATCGGTCGCCTCGGCGATCGCCTCGGGCGGCTGCGCGTGCTGGCCCTGTGTGCAGCGGTCTGCGTGATCGGCCCGATGTTGCTGTCCGCCGTTCTCGGCACTGCGTGGCTCTCGTGGCCCCTGCTGCTGCTCTGGGGCGGAACGATGTACGGGTTCTACACCCAGGGCATTGCGCTCCTCGGCGAGTCATACCCGCACGCCGAGCTCGCCGATGCCAACACCGTGTTCGTGGTGGTGTATTGCGCCGGCGGCATCGTGGGTCCGAGCGTCGGCGGCCTGGCGATGGACTGGTGGAAGCCGAACGGGCTGTTGGTATTTCTCAGCGGGGCTCCACTCCTGCTCGCGGGCGGCCTGATCCGGCGCGGGCACCACGGGGGCGCCTGAAGCAGTCGCGGCCGACGTCGCGGCCTATCAGTCCATCAACGCCGACTGGATGGCGATCCCGGGACGCAGCAGGCAGGTGACCGGCGTATTGGCGGCGACCTGCAGCAGAGTCTCCTTCTGTGCGGAGGTCAGCGGGCGACCGAAGGATACGCGCCGCTCGATGTGCTCGCGGCCTTCCGTATCGCGCGACCAGCGCAGGCCGACGGTGATCTTGCCGAGGGTCCAGTCGTTCTGCATCGCGTGCCGGCGGAGGGCCACCGCGGTGTCGGCGCCGAGGCTCGCCAGCAGCAGCTCGCGCGCCGCGAAGCCCGCATCGCTGCCGCCCGCCGCGACGGCCTCGTCCGCCGTCAGGTGATGGTGCCCGGAGACGATCTGCTGTACGTGCTGGTGCTCATTGATCACCGTGACGTAGGCCATGTGCACTCCCTCCCGTGGCCGCGCGCGCAGCGCGCGCTCGCCGCCCGGCATCCACACACGCGGGCGCGAGACGCCCGAGCATACTGCGGGCGATGCTGCCGACGCTCAATCCCGTGACATCGTCGAGCCGGTATGGGGCCGTGCCGAGGATCGAGGCCGCCGCGCGCAGCCCGCTGCGGATGGCGGGACCGATGCCCTCGCCGAGGTCCCGCGAGGCGAGACCTGCGGCGTCCCCCGTGATGAAGGCGTTGTCGCGCCGCACAATCTCCACGTTGCCCCGCAGGTAGTAGCTGAAGCCGCCCGGATCGTACTGCGCCCCGGGAGCCAGCTGCCGCTCGAGGTTCGCGACGAGGTACCCCCAGTGGGTGCGGATATCCTGAGCGCGTGCCTTCAGCCGCTCGGCGATCGCGCCCACCCCGACATTCAGCCAGCCGCGCTCCTTCGGCACGTACCAAGAATAGCCCGGGAGCCCCTGCTCGAAGAACCACAGGTGACAGTCGCCATCCGCCCAGTCGTAAGCGATCTCGTGCTCGAGAGTGACGATCTGCAGCGCGCTCTCGCGCGGATTCACCTCGCGGAAGAGTTCGCGGTACACCGGGCAGCGCGTGCCGCCGGCACCGATCAGGTAGCGGCAACGGAAGGCATCGTCGATGAGGTAGCCCTCGCCGTCGGCCTTGATGTGACGGACGTTGTGCTGCACGACCTCGGCACCCGAGCGCTCGAGGAGCCACGCATCGAACTCGAAGCGGCGGATCGAGTACTGCACACAGGGCACCGGCACGTGCCATCGCCCCATGTGCACCCGCAGTCGCGGAAAGGTGAGGAGGCGATGCGGGTAGCTCCCGAGGTCCATGGAGAGATCGCGCACCACTTCCGGTGTGATCCAGCCGGCACAGAGCTTCAACCGCGGGAAGCGCTCGCGATCGAGCACCAGCACGTCCGCACCTGCGCGACGCAGCTGCCACGCGGCGGTGGAGCCCGCAGGGCCGCCACCGACGATGAGCACGTCACAACTGCGCATGAGGCTGCGTCAGCGCGCGTAGAGGTGGGCGCGCGTCCAGGGGATGTCGTTGCTCTCACCCGGGGCGAACACCACCTGGAAGAGCTGCAGCGATCCGCTGGTGAAGCCCGCGACCGAGCCCGCCAGATACAGCCGCCACATGCGCACGAACTTGTCGTCGAACATCGCGCGCACCCGCTCGGTCGCACCTTCGAAGAGCGCGAGCCAGTGACGCAGCGTCTGCGCGTAGTGCAGCCGCAGGTTCTCGACGTCGAGGATCGAAAGGTCCCAGGGCTCGAAGATGCGCGACATCTCGGAAGGCGCCGGTGGATGACCCCCGGGGAAGATGCGCTTCTCGATCCATGGCTGCAGCGGCGCCGGGCGGTTACGCCCAATCGAATGTATGAGTCCGCGCCCGCGACCCCCGAGGCAGCGCTGTACCACGCCCCCGAGCGTCGTGTAGTTCTTGAGGCCGACGTGCTCGAGCATCCCGACCGACACGAAGGCGTCGTAGTGTCCACTGATGTTGCGGTAGTCGTCTTCGACGTACTCGACGCGATCGGCGAGACCCTCGCGTACCGCCCGCTCGCGTGCCCAGAGGATCTGCTCGTGCGAGATATTGAAGGCGCGCACGCGCACGCCGTAATGGCGCGCCATGTGCATCGCCAGCATCCCCCAGCCACACCCGGCCTCGACCACGCTCTCGCCAGGCCTGAGGCGAAGCTTGCGGCACACGTGGTCCATCTTCGCCACCTGGGCCTCATCGAGCGTGGCGGTCGGCTCGGGGTAGTACGCGCAGGTGTACGCCATGGTCGAGCCGAGCCACAACTCGTAGAACGCGTTGCCGATGTCGTAGTGGTGATGAATGTTGTCGCGCGAGCCGGCGAGGGTGTTGACGCGCGTACGGTGCAACGCCTGCGCCGCGCGGCGCGCGAGCGAGTCGCGCTCGGCGCCGGCGCGCGGGCCGGCGCGGTAGACCGTCTCGAGGAGACTCACCAGGTCACCCTCGACCGTGACCCGGCCATCGCTGTAGGCATCGCCGAAGCGCAGCGGCAAATCGGCGGAGATCCACAGCAACGTCGAGCGGCTCTCGAAGGTGACCCGCGCGACTGGCGTCCCCGCAGCCACCCGGGCGCCACCGCGGATCGCCAGCTCGAGCGGCGGCGAGCCCAGCGATGAGAGCAGTCGCGCCAACAACCAGCGATCGGCACGCCTGCCCCTGCCGTGCGCCTCGCCGAGCGCGTCGGTCGGCAGCTCCGGGGGCGAGGGCGCTCCCGGGAGGGTCGTTTCCGGAGTGCGCTTCGGGGTGTTGGCCAGGCTCTGCTCGCAGGCGTTCACGGCTCTCACCTTCGGGGAAGGGCGGGAACGGGTAATTTAGCACGGTACCCGAGGGGTCCCGCCAACCGGGCCGCCTGGGGGTGCGTCACCCCGCCGTGTCAGGCTCAGTGACCGGGTCCCGACTGCGCCGCGGGCGTTGCGGGCGCGGCCGACGCCTTCGCCGACTTGGCGCGGGCGGACCAGAACTTCTTTTCACGGGCGAGGCCCGCTTTCGCGTCAGCGGCGCTGAGTTCCTTGGCCTGCCCTCCGGACGGGTAGGCCACGGCCTTTCGCAGCTGTCCGTCGGGTGTAATGAGGTACGCCACGGTCGAGCCGCTTTGGGCATTGACGTTGAAGATGACAATGTCGGCGTGGTTGGCCACGCTGACATTGAAGGTCCGGACCTGGTGCCCCTCCTTGGAGAGCAGTTGCCTCACGTCTGTCCCTTCCTCGGGCTTCGCCAGGCCGAAAACGACCGACACGTTCGGCGGCAGTCGTGAGAGAAATCCCGAGTCGAGTGCCTGTTGGGCCAGAGTCTGAGCCCAGGGTGTGGTGGAGGCTGCGTACAAGGCTCCCGCAAACAGGGCAGCGGCAACCATCGTCGTCAACCCAATACGGCGCACGCGTTCTCTCGAGCCGTTCATCTCATCTCCTTTGGCCGGCGGCGGGTTCGGGCGCCAGCGTCTTGTTGAGAAGGTTCGCAAGTCGGGCGCCCGCGAGCAACAGCCGCTCGCGTACCACGACCTCGGCGTCATCAAGGTAGGCGGCATCGAGCACCACGACACCCGTCCTCAGGCTGTTGCAGGCGAATCCCGCGTAGTGGTAGGCCACGTTGCGGGCCAAGTTGTTCGATTCGCGCGCCCAACCGTCGGGTGTGCCCTGGCCGACTTCGCGCTCGAGATTCGCCGCCTCGTCGGCGAGCGCGTCGATGTCGCGGGGTGGCTGCTGGCGGTTACGGGCATGGAGCGCAAGCTGCACGAGGTCGCCGTCCCAGGCGCGGTGAAGGTTCTCGCGACCGCGCGTATGCACGCCTTCCAGCACCACCAGGACGAGGTTGCCGCCGTGATCGCCATTGTCCGCGGCATGGAGCGGCTGGTGGATGTCACCGACCAGATGCACCACCCACTTGAGCGCCTCGTTGCGCTCGCGCGTCGGCGCGTGTGCATCCCCGAGCACGCCGATGAGCCGCTCGAGCTGCTCGGTGTTGCATTGACCATCGTGACAGTATCGTGCCTTCTCTTCGCTGCCGCAGATCGGCACGTCATCGTAGTGCCAGGCGGGACGCGCAGCCGGCGTGCCGTGGAGCTCGTCGGCCCATTCCGACACCGACTCGAGTGTCGTGCGGCCGGAGGGGTTGCCGAACTTGTCCTGATCATCCGCGAGGAGCTGGAGCACGGTGGCGTGTGCCCCGGGGGTGAGCAGGCGGTCGGCGATGGCGCCGATGGTGCGATGCCCCTGAGGGCCCCACGCAAGAGCCCCCGGCACGGTGAGCACGAGGATCGCCGCCAGGGCGGCCCTGGCCGGTGTTGAGCGTATCGCGGTGTGCATCGCTTAGCTGACAGTATTCACGCGGTGAGCCGCGCGCTGCAATCACTGACCTTCGTGTAGACTCGCCGCCTCGGGCACCCGCGCCGCGGAAACCAACACCATGGATCGTAACGCCCGCCCCGTTGCCCTGCCCCACTTCTTCAGGGCCTGCGCCGCCGCCTTCACGGTCGCGGCACTCTCTCCGGTCTGCCTCGGAGCGGCCGGCGGCGATCACGGCCTCGATTTTGCGGGCATGGATCCCTCGGTCGCCCCGGGCGATGACTTCTTCCGCTACGCCAACGGTCGCTGGCTGGCGACCACCGAGATCCCTCCGGATCGCAGCTCCTGGGGCGTCAGCGGCCAGCTGGCCGAGCTCACCCTGCAGCGCACCGCGGAGCTCATCCGCGCCGCGGACGCCTCGGCCGCCCCCGGCACTGAAGCCCGCAAGATCGGCGACTACTACGCGAGCTACATGGACTCCGCGCGCATCGAGCGGCTGGGCCTCACCCCGCTCGAGCCCGTATTGAAGGACATCGATGCCATCAACGATCGCACGGCGCTCGCACGCGCCCTCGGCGGGACGCTCCGTGCGGACGTGGACGTCCTCAACAACACGAGCCTGCACACCGAGAACCTCTTCGGACTGTGGGTCGCGCAGGATCTGAACGACCCGAAGCGCTACTCGCCCTTTCTGCTGCAGGGGGGCCTCGGGATGCCCGACCGGGACTACTACCTCAACACATCGCAGAAGATGGCGGACATCCGTACCCACTACCAGGCGCACATCGCCGCGGCGCTGAGGCTTGCCCACATCGCCGGTGCCGAGGACAAGGCGGCACGCATCTTCGAGCTCGAGCGGCGCATTGCCGAAGTCCACGCCAGTCGTGCGGAGTCCGAGGAAGTTCTCAAGGGCAACAATCACTGGAGCGCGGCCGAGTTTCCGCAGCGCGCTCCAGGGCTCGACTGGACCGCATTCTTTGGCGCGGCGGGCCTCGCGCAGCAACGGGACTTCGTCGTCTGGCAGCCGGGCGCCGTCAGCGCGATCGCCTCACTGACCGCCAGCGTGCCGCTCGAGACGTGGAAGGATTACCTGCGCTTCCATCTCATCGACAGCGAGAGCGGCTATCTGCCGAAAGCCTTCGTCGCCGAGCACTTCGACTTCCACCATCGGGTGCTCTCCGGCACCCCGCAACAGCAGCCACGCTGGAAGCGCGCGGTCGAGGAAACCAACGCCGCGCTCGGCGAGGCGGTCGGCAAGCTCTACGTGGCCCGCTATTTTCCACCCAAGGAGAAAGCGCGCGCCGAAGAGATGGTGCGCAACCTCGTGGCGGCCTTCGCCGTGCGCATCGACCGGCTCGACTGGATAGCCCCCGAGACCCGCGCCAAGGCCAAAGCGAAACTCGCGACGCTCAAGGTCGGAGTCGGCTATCCCGATCACTGGCGCGATTACTCGGGCCTCGAGGTGCTCCGCGGCGATGCCTTCGGCAACGGCCGGCGCGCTCAGCTCTTCGAATACCACCGCAACCTCGAGAAGCTGGGCCAGCCCGTCGATCGCGGCGAGTGGGCGATGAACCCCCAGCTCGTCAATGCCGTGAACCTTCCAGCCATGAATGCGATCAACTTCCCTGCCGCGATCCTCCAGCCGCCGAACTTCGACCCGAAGCGGGACCCGGTGATGGACTACGGGGCGATCGGGTCGGTGATCGGCCATGAGATCAGCCACAGCTTCGATGACCAGGGGGCGCTGTTCGACTCGACCGGGCGACTGCAGAACTGGTGGACGAAAGAGGATTTCGCCCATTTCGAGGCGGCCGGAAACCGTCTCATCGAGCAGTTCGACGCCTATCATCCCTTCCCCGACATCCACGTCAACGGCCGGCAAACCGTCAGTGAGAACATCGCGGACGTCGCGGGGCTCGCGGCTTCGCTCGATGCCTGGCGGCTGACGCTGCACGGAGGCGCAGCGCCCTCCGCAGGCGGCTACAGCGGCGAGCAGCTGTTCTTCCTGAGCTTCGCGCAGGCGTGGCGCCAGAAATTCCGCGAGCCGGAGCTCCGGCGCCGGGTGGTGACGGATGGGCACGCCCCCGCCGAGTTCCGCGCCGACACGGTGCGCAATCTCGATGACTGGTACGACGCGTTCAAGGTGGTGCCGGGACAGAGGCTGTATCTCGCGCCGCCCGATCGCGTACGGGTGTGGTGAGCGCTCAGCCTCCGGGCTTGAGTTGCGCGTAATACACCCGCGTCTCGTAGGGAAAGACGATCTCGCCGTCCCGGCTGTAGCGATCGAAGAGCGCGCGCAGACCCGCCAGTATCGGCTCGTGCTCCGGGTGCCCGGGCGCAGGAGCGTAGGATGAGGAGAGCAACCGCCCCTCGAGCCCCGCGTAATCGAGCGTCTGCTGGTTGGGAAAACGCGCGATCTGCATCGTGTCGCCGAGGAACTCCCGCATGCTCGCCTCATCCACACGCCGCGCAGCGATCGTCGTGTATTCAGCCGCGTGCCGCCGCAGCAGTGCCTCGTACTCGCTGAGGAACGCGCCGGGCTCCGGTGGGCGCTCGTTCCACAACAGCGCCGCAAAGCCACCGGCGCGCAGCACGCGCAGCGCCTCGGTGTGTGCGCGCGGCGCATCGAACCAGTGAAAGGCCTGCGCCGCGACCCAGAGATCGACACTCGCCTCGAGCAGCGTGGTCGCCTCGGCCGTCGCAGCGACGCTCCGAAAGCGCGACTCGGCACCGAGCCGCGCTTCGGCCGCTGCGCGCATGGCATCGTTTGGCTCGATGCCGATCACCCGTGCGCCGCGCTCGAGGAGCTGCTCGCTCAAGATCCCGGTTCCCGAGCCGACATCCGCCACCACCGCGCTGGAGGTGAGCCCGCACTGCCGCGCGAGCACGTCGATCGCCGCGGGCGGATAACCCGGACGGTAGCGGCGGTAATGCTCCGCCAGGCCAGAGAAGCGTTCCGTGGGACGTGTCATGTGCAGCGCCCGTGCTCCGCAGGAGGGCTGCGCTGCGCCTGAGGCTGTACTGGTAGGCGGGCGGCACAGTTCATCTCACCCGAGCCCCGCTCGTCTCTCCATAAAGGCATACGGACACGCTAGCGTATTCGCGTGACAATCGCACTGCCGGAGCATCCCCCATGAACGAAACCTACAGACACATCGAGACGCAGCTGGTGCACGCCGGCGAGCCGTTCCCGCGCATCGCCGGCGCGGTGGAGATGCCGATCTTCCAGTCGGCGACTTTCGAGTATGCCGGTGAAGGCAGCTACCACGACATCCGCTACCTGCGGATCAACAATACTCCGAGCCAGCTCGCACTCCACTACAAGCTCGCAGCGCTCGAGGGTGGCGCGGCCGCGCTCGTCACGGCGAGCGGCATGGCGGCCATCACCACCACGCTCCTCACGGTGCTGTCGCCCGGGGATCACCTCCTGGCACAGAGCGGGTTGTACGGCGGCACCCACGACCTCGTAAACGGGGAGTTTCCGCGGCTCGGTATCGAGCGTGACTTCATCGACGCCGACCGACGCGACTCCTGGGCGGCGCTGCTGCGCCCCAACACGCGCGCCATCTACGTCGAGGCCATGACGAACCCGCTGCTGGAAGTCGCGGACCTGGAAGGGGTGGTGCAGTTCGCGCGCGAGCACGGCCTCGTCTCGATCATCGACAACACCTTCGCGACGCCCGTCAATTATCGGCCGCTCACCGCGGGCTTCGATCTGTGCCTGCACAGTGCCACCAAGTACCTGAACGGCCACGCCGACATCGTCGCGGGCGCAGTCGTGGGCGACGCCGCGACCATCGAGAACATCCGGCACCGCGCTAACCACTTCGGTGGCTCGCTCGATCCGCACGCGGCGTTCCTGCTCAAGCGCGGGCTGAAGACCCTCGCGCTCCGGGTGCGCTATCAGAACGACAGCACCCAGCGCATCGCGCTGTTCCTTGCGTCGCACCCGGCGGTCACGCGGGTGAACTACCCGGGCCTCGAGTCGCACCCGCGCCATGCGCGTGCGCGGCGGCTGTTTGCCGGCTACGGTGGGGTGCTGAGTTTCGAGCTCGAGGGCGGTGAGCGTCGCGCCGAGGAGTTTGCGCGGCGCGTGCGCATCCCGGCAGTCGCGCCGAGTCTTGGCGGCGTGCAGACATTGCTCACGCGTCCGGCGACCACCTCGCACGCCGGACTCACGCGCGAGGAGCGGTTGCGCCTCGGTATCGGCGATGGGCTCCTGCGACTGTCGGTCGGGATCGAGGCGACGGAGGATCTGCTGGAGGACTTCCGCCAGGCGCTGAATTGACCCGCGCCGCGGGGGCGGCAGCAAGCATCGGGTGGCACCGGCTTTGCCGGCGTGCCACGGTCGCGGGCCTGAAGAGCAACGGAGGAACGTAACGCTCATGTCCGCGTCCGATTTCACTGCCGTCAATTCGGCCAAGCCCGTCCCTGCCGCTGCGAGCGCGGCCGCCCCGCACGCCGAGACGACCAGCTGGCGCACGCCGGTCGAGCTCACGCTGCTCGGCGCCGTCTGGGGCGGCTCGTTCCTCTTCATGCGCGTCGCTGCGACGGACTTCGGGCCCTTCGCGCTCGTCGAGGTGCGCTTGGCGCTCGGCGCGCTCATCCTGATCCCTTTCCTGTGGCAGGCCCGCGCGCGCTTCACACCCGCGGTGTGGCTGCAGGTCGCCGGCATCGCGCTGATCAACTCGGCGCTGCCGTTCGTGCTTTTCGCCTGGGGTGCGGAGCGTGCCCCCGCGGGCATCGGTGCCATCACCAATGCGATGACCGTGATGTTCGCAGCGCTCGTGGCGTTCCTGTTCTACGGTGAGAAGATCGGCCCGCGGCGCTGGATCGGGCTCGTCGCCGGCTTCGTCGGAGTGACGATCCTCGCCAGCGGGCACATCGCGGGTGCGAACGTCGGCGCCGCGGCGCTCGCCGGCACCGCGGCGGCTCTGTGCTATGGACTCGGCATCAACTTCGTACGGCATTATCTGTCCGGCTTCCCGTCTGCGGCGATCGCGGCGGCGAACCTCGGGGCGGGCGCTCTGCTGCTCCTGCCGCTCGCGATCTATAGCTGGCCGCACCACCCGATTCCCGCCGCTTCGTGGCTGAGCGCGGTGCTGCTCGGAGTGCTGTGCACCGGCATCGCTTTTGTGTTCTATTACCGCCTCATCGCCCGCATCGGCGCGCCTCGTACCGCGACGGTCACTTACCTGATACCGCTCTTCGGTGTGATCTGGGCATGGCTGCTGCTCGGTGAGGGCGTCACGCTCAGCATGGTGCTCGCGGGCGCGCTGATCCTGGCCGGAGTGGCCTTGAGTCAGCAACGCGAGACGAAACGCGAGGCCAAACCCTGAGGAAAGAGTTGAGCACGGCGGCGCCCGAAGCGGGGCGATCGCTCGAGTTTCCGGACCTGCTGAACGCCCGTGACCTGGGCGGCTATCCGACGACCGACGGCGCGCATACGCGCTGGCGATCGCTTCTGCGCGCGGACGATCTGTCGCAGCTCTCCGAGCTCGGACTCCAGGCACTCGCCGACTACGGCGTGTGCACCATTCTCGACCTGCGCTGGCCGGAAGAAGCGGCGCGCAGCCCAAGCCCGGTGCCGGCGCGATTGCCGCAGCTGCGCTACGCACGTATCTCGCTCCTCACGCACACCGAGGACGAGTGGCGGCTGCGCAGCCGCGACGCGGCCAAGGAACTGTGGAAGTGCGAGGTGCTCGAGCACGTGCGCGCCGAACTCCGGCATGTGCTCGGCTTCATTGCGGCTGCACCGCCCGAACCGCTGCTGTTCCATTGCGTCGCGGGCAAAGACCGCACCGGACTCATCGCGGCGCTGCTGCTGGCGCTCGCCGATGCCACTCCCGAAGCCATCGCACGCGACTACAGCGTGAGCGGTGAGAATCTGCGCGAGGGGTATCTGCGACGGTACGCGGACACCGAGCGCGAGCGCATTCTCGAGGCCCTGCGCTGCCCCGAGGAAGGCGCGTACAACATGCTGACCTTCCTCGAGCGCGCGGGCGGCGTGCGCGGCTATCTGACGCAGATCGGGCTTTCCTCGCAGCAGATCGCGCAGCTGCGCGCACGATTGCGAGATTGATCCTGCACCAAGCGCCGGGAACGGCCGACGCCACGCCGTCGGAGGAGGCGCGCCTCACTCGCGCGCATCACGACGCGCTGCATCGTCGCGGTCATTCACGAAACGTTCAGTGCCGCAGCACCATACTCACTCCAGGCACCGGATGAACGGGCTCCCGAGTGGCCCTTTTTGATCAGGCGGGCACCCATTGAAACACGCTCGGATTTGAGCTCGATTCTCCGGTGCGCATCCCTCCGCTATGCTGATGCTCGCGCGCTTGCCGCGATGAAGTGAGCATCCCCATGAACATCACCGGTGGCTGTCTCTGCAGGGCGGTACGTTACTCGATCAACGCTGCCCCCATCGTGACTCGCGCCTGCTGGTGCCGGGTGTGTCAGTACGTTGGCGCCGGCAGTGGTACGGTGAACGTCTGCTTTCCGTCCGACGCCATCGCCGTGAGCGGCGAGCTGCGCGAATTTCACTCGGTCGCCGACAGCGGCAATCCCATGCTGAGGCGCTTCTGTCCGCAGTGCGGGACGCACCTTTTCACCGGCACTGCGGCGCGGCCTCAGCTGGTGTTCGTCCGCGCCGGCACCCTCGATGACCCGGAGCTCGCCCGGCCCGCGATGACGATCTGGACCGCAAGCGCACCGAGCTGGGCCTGCTTCGATGAGCGCATCCCCAAGGTCGAGCGGCAGCCGCCGCCGCCCCCTACTCCGTGATCCACTCCAGCGCTTCACGCTCCGAGGGGAAGTAGCGGTTGGTGTATTGAGTGCCCTCGCCCGTGGCCGTAGCTCCCGCCTCCCCGGGCCAGACCCAGGCGATCTTCTTCACTCCCGCTCGGTTGTATTTTGGAACGATCACCTCGTCCCGCCACGTCAGCACCTTCTCTCCGGGCCGACCCCGGAACTCGGTCATATCGATCATCAACCGTTCGGCGTGGTGCTGAAGCGCTCCGTCCGCAAACACCTCGAGTGCTTCCTTGAAGTCCTGGTCGGTCATGCCCGCGGTGCCGGGCGACCACGTGAGGCACACAAACTTCTCGGGCTTGTGATACCGGATGGAATACATCGCCGCGCTCTGGATCATGGTCGACTCCCTGCAAAGCGGCAGATTTGCCCTCAGCCCGAACCTAGTGGAGGGAAAAACCGAAAACAAGTACAGAATCGCCGCGGGAACGACGCGGTGCGGGTCTGGTCCGACATGGCGGCGGCGCGGCGTGTGCGCCGTGCGCGTACGCAGTCCGCGTGCGCGCCGTACGCGTGCGGCTACTTCAACCCGAGCGCCTGCCGCAGCTGCGGCTCGGTCATGAGACGCGTGTAGACGGGCGTGCCGACATCGAACTCGCGAGCGCGGGACAGCGGCCCGACGACCAGCGGCGCGAAGCCCGCATCCTTCACGAGCTGTTCCGCCACCTTGAGCGCCTGGGGATCATCGCCCGCGATCGGAATCGCAATCGGCGGGCCCTTGCGGTGCGCTTCGCTGCGCAGATCACCGGAGTTGATCGAGTTGAAGGCCCGCACCAGACGCACGCCGGGCAGATACTCCGCCGATGCGACGCCAGTGCCCTTGCGACGCGCCTCGAGCGCCATCGGCCCATCGCGCTCCGGGTAAGGATTACCCGTATCGAGCACGATCTTGCCGGCGAGCTCACTCTTCAGGTCCCGTCCGATCTGCGGCAGCGCTCCGTAAGGCACCGAGATCAGCACGACCTCACCAAACTGCGCGGCCTCGCGCGGTGTACCAACATGCGCCCGCGGCCCGAGTGAACGCGCGAGCGCCTGCAGCTCCTGCGGATGCCGCGACGCCATCAGTACCTCGTGGCCCGCACCAACCCAGAGCGTAGCGAGGGCACCACCGATGTGTCCGGTACCGATGACGCCGATCTTGAGCGGTGCCGATGGCTGCGCGGGCGGCGTATCCGCCGCCGTCGCGCTCAAAGCAAGTGAGGCCATGACCGTCATCGCCATGCCCGTCAACATCGTCACCATTGATGCCCTCGGGACCGATCTCCGGCTGCTGTTCACTTGGGCGCGAACTCCACCCGCGTCTGCCAGTGTGGGTCCACGGGGTCAGTCGTATCGATGATCAGTGTGCCATGTGCGCGCGGTGCGCTCGAGGCCACGCGCACCTCCACGAGATCGGCGCAGCCGCCAACGATCGGGAAGGCGGAAACGACCGACAGGGGCTTGGCCGCGGCCGCGTCCGCTGGCGAGGAGCTCTGCGGCTCGAAGTGCGCGCCCGTGATCTGTACGCTCGGCACGGTTACGAAACGATATTGCACGCCCCCCTGCCAGCCGCCCTTCGGGGCCTTGACCGAGGAATCGAAGCTCGCCGTGCGCGTGAGCGGAGGCTCGATGAGGCGCACCTGCCGTGGCTGCGGCGGCACGACCTTACGCCTGACATCGAGAGGCAGCTTCCAGTCCACCACGAACTGCAGCGGAAAGCTGCTCTTGCAGCGCACCGAATAAAGCCCCTGCCACTGCGAGCCATCGCTGTTGGGGCTCAACGCGACTTTCTGCCGGTCACCGATCGCCATGACGTAGACGGAACCCGGCGTCACGAGCGCATCGCGCGTCACCGCAACCGAGACCGGGTACATGCCGACATCGTGGTTGGCGGGGAACTCCGCCGGCGTAGTGTCACGAACCTGCACGTCGCAGCCGACGAGCAACAGCGGCACGCTCAACCACGTCAGCCGTGTGAGCCTACGCATGATTACCGATACCCCCGGAAATCGGTGTGTCGAGGTGCGCCAGCCGGCGGCCCTCGCGGGCGCGCCTGAGACTGACGCTGCGCTAGCCGGATGCAACGCTGCGGCGATCGCGCATGGGCCGGAAAAGCCCCGACTTACTTCTTGCGTCGTGCTCCCGATCGCTTGGCCGCACGGAAGGAGATACCGGCGCGCATCGCTTTCTGCTGTACCGCCGCCGCGGTACGCCCAAGCTTCTTCGCGACCTGACCGGTCGGGGTCCCTGACTTCGCGAGCGCCCTGAGCGCGGCCAGTTCGCGGACGCTCCAGGATGCGCCGTCATTCGGTGGACGTCGTGCCATTAGTGTTACTCCGCAAAACACCCAACGAAGGGCCGGACGCCGGATCATACACCACAATGCGTCCGGCGCGAGCAGTGTGCGATTCGTTACATGTTGGAACCAGTCCGGGGACGGCCACGGCGTCGTTAAGCGACCCGCCTACGCCAACGTGCCGATGTTGCTCCGGCGCTGCGCCCCACTTGACACCAACTTGCAACTTCTCACGCATCCTTGTGGCGCCGCCGCAAGCGGCGTCGTGGCCGTCAAGGCACAGGCGTCGTCAAATTCCGACACGTTAGTGGCCCGAATTCCGACAGGTTGGTGTCAACGGGCCATCAAACACCATCCCTGGCGGTGCCCCGGCAAAATCTCGGGTCTCGTCGCTGTGGTTTGGCGGGGTGCTTCAGTGCACGACGATGGTTCCCACCATGCGGGGGTGGATGGTGCACACGTAGCGATAAGTGCCCGGTTTCTCGAAGCGGAAGGAGAAGCTCTCGTTGGTATCCAGCGCCGCGGAGCGAAACAGTCCGCTGTCGCTCACTACCGTATGCGGCTCGTCATCCCTATTTGTCCAGGTGACGGTCGAGCCGGCTGCGACTGTCAGCGAGGTGGGCGCGAACATGAAGTCCTTCGCCATCACGATGGTAGCGCCTCCGGGAGCGGTTTCCGCGGCCGTGGCGTATGACACGACCGCGGCCATGGCCCCCAACAGCAACACCTGCACGGAGGGCACCAGCCATTGACGCAGACTCATGGAAGCTCCCTCAAGCGATGGTGGTGTCGTCGAGCCGCAAGGCGCGCGGGTGCTTGACGACCGTGACGCTCGTCAGCCCGAGCAGGCCGGGCAACTGTTCGGTCGGCACCTTCAGTGGCCCGGGTCCTGCACCCTCACCCGCAACCGGTTGCGGATAGGCCGTGGACCGGGCCGTATGAAAAGTCACGCTGCCCTCGACCTTCTGCACGATCTGGTGGATGTGACCATTCAGCACCGTGACCGAGCCGAAACGGCGTAACTGCTCCATGAGCTGTGGTCCATCCGATGTCCCCCAGCCCCACGGCTCGTAGATGGTCCAGAGCGGCATGTGCGCAAAGACCACGATCGGCGTGCTGGCGGAGCGTCCCCGGAGGTCAGCCGCGAGCCATGCGAGCTGCTCGGGACCGAGCGTGCCCAGCCCGCCGGGCTTGAATTGCAACACGTTGATCAACGCCACGAAGTGGACGCCGGCGTGATCGAAGCTGTAATAGCCCTTGTTCCGGGACGCCTTCCCGAAGCGGTTGAAATATTCCGTGACCGTGGGGTCGGTGGTGTCGTGCTCCCCGGGCACGGTGTGCATCTCCGCGGTGCGTAGCCGGGAGAACAGCTGCTGCGCCAGGTCGAATTCAGCCGGCTTCGAGAGGTGCGTGATGTCGCCCGTGTGGATGATGAGCGCGGGTTGCTCGGGAAGGCCGTTGACGATGTCGATCGAGCGGTTGAGCGTTGCGGCCACATCGGGATTCGCGTCCTTGTTGAAGCCGATGTGGGTATCGCTGATCTGCACGAAGAGCGGCTTGCCGAGAGCTGCGCTGCCCTTGCGGTCGGCGGCCGCCACCGCGAGGTCGATCGGAGTGAATACGCCCGCGGCGAGCGCGAAGAGCGTGCCGGCGCCGCCAAAGGCGAGGCACTTGAGCGCGCCGCGGCGCGTGACCGGGTCGCCGCGAAATTCCGCGGTGCCCGTGAGCGTGGTTGGGTCCGGCATGGTCGCCTCCTTCGTGGGTTAGCGAAGGAGAAGACTCTCGACAGCGCGTTCTATTCCATGCTCTCGGGCGGTGCGCCGTCAGCGGGGTGTGTCAGTCTCGCCGCCGGCGCGCAGGAGCCGTACTAACCCCTGCAACTCGTCCCAGCCGGTATCCGAGACGGCACAGTACTGGAGGTTCCCGAGCTTCCAGCAGGCGATGTGATAGCCGCTGCGGGTTGCGAATTCGGGGAGGGAGCGGCGGCCCGCGACCCAGGTGAACACGTTGATGACGTGCGCACCGTGCTGGTAGACGACGACTGCGACGCGCTGTTGATCGAAGTAATCGGCGCGGCCGCCGATGAGCCGATAGCCCCGATCGGCGAAGTCGGCCACCACGGGCGAGACATCGGCGTGCCCCGCGAACCACGGCTTCACCGTATGCCGGTCGGTCGAGACCACATCGGTCAGGTGCTCGGGCATGAGCGAGCGTACGTGGGCGCTCACGAGATCGTCGAGTATCGGTTTGGTGAACGATGGGGACAGGAAGAACAACGTCAGGGCGGCTGCGAGTGCAGCGCCCACACCGCCCAGTGCCCCGAGCCAGAACGGCCGTGGACGCAACGGCACCCGCGGGGCGCGCTGCGGGTTGCCGCGGCGCGCCTCCTCATCGAGAAGCCGCGAGATCCTGGCGCGCAGCTGAGGCGGTGCGGCCGCGAATTCGAGCTCGCCGCGGATGCGCGCGCGTGTGTTGGCGAGATGCTCGAGCAGCGCCCGGCACTCCGGGCAATGCTCGGCATGCCGCTCGACCTCGAGCGCCGCGACCGCGTCCACTTCGCCATCGAAGTACGCCTGGACGCGCAACACTTCAGCGCACTGCACGTGGCTCTCCCGCGGCTTTCTCGAGCCATTTGTCGCGCAGGGCGGCGCGCGCCCGCGCGAGCCGTGACATCACCGTCCCGATGGGCACCTGCGTCACCGCCGCGATCTCCCGGTAGCTCATGTCCTCCAGCTCACGCAGCACCAACACCTCGCGATGCTCCTCAGGCAAGGCGGCCATGAGTCGGTCGAGCGTGCGCCGCTCGTCCTCGGCCGCTGAAGCGCTCTCGGGATCGGGGCTCGCTGCGACGTCGGCCGACCGCAATGCCTCTTCGTGATCCTCCGGCAGCGGCACGGTGGCACGGCGCTTCTGCTGCTGCATCGCCGTGGCGTGGCAGTTTCGCACGATGGTCAGGAGCCACGCCTTCACATCTCCGCCACGGAGTGCGTCGAAGCCGCGAAAGGCACGCAGAAATGCCTCCTGCACGATGTCGTCCGCCTCGCCCGAAGAGCGGCACAGCCAGCGCGCAAAGCGGTACGCGGCGTCCAGGTGCGGTAAGACCTGCGCCTCGAAGCGCGCGCGTTTCTCCTGCAGGGCGGAAATCGGATAAGCCTCGCGTCAGCTGGCCCGCCTCGACCGCAGATCCCGGAGAGTAGACCGAGCGGCGGTTGATTCTATTCCCCGGGGAGGAGTTGCGCGTATGAACCCCGTCGGGCCGAGAGCAGCCCCCCGCTGCGGGCCCTCAGGTCGCTCCCACGCGCAGGTTGGCGGCTTCGACCGCGTTCGAGAGCAGCATTGCGATGGTCATGGGACCCAAGCCCCCGGGCACCGGGGTGATCCAGCCGGCGCGCGCGGCGGCGCTCTCGAATTCGACATCCCCGACCAACTTGCCCGCATGGGTGCGGTTGATCCCGACGTCGAACACCGCGGCCCCCGGGCGGATCCACTCCCCGGGGATGAAGCCCGGCTTGCCGACGGCGGCGACCAGCACCTCGGCGCGCTCGACCTCGGTACGCAGGTCGCGGGTTCCGGTATGGCAGACGGTGACGGTCGCGCGCGCGAGCAGCAGCTCGAGCGCCATGGGACGGCCGACGATGTTGGATGCGCCCACCACGGTGGCCCTGAGACCCGTAAGGTCAATCCCGTACTCCTTTGCCAGGCGGATGACGCCGAAGGGCGTGCAGGGACGCAGGCGCGGGCGCTTCTGCGCGAGGAGCCCGGTGTTCATCGGGTGAAAGCCATCCACGTCCTTCAGCGGATCGACGGCGTCCATGACCCGATCGGCATTCACGCCCTTCGGTAGCGGCAGCTGCACGAGAATGCCATCCACCCGCGGGTTGCGGTTGAGCGAGTCGATGAGCGCGAGGATCTCGCCCTCAGTCGCAATCGCCGGTAAGTCGTAGGCGAAAGACTCGATCCCCGCTTCCAGCGAGGAGCGGCGCTTGTTGCGCACGTAGACGCTCGAGGCCGGATGGTCCCCGACCTGCACCACGGCGAGGCCGGGGCGGCGCCCGTGACGCGCCGCAAAATCCGCCGCCCGCTGCGCCACCTCGGCACGCACCTTGGCGGCCACAGCCTTGCCATCGAGCAGCACCGCACCGCCGGCGCGCCCGACAGACGACGCGCCGGCGTTGGCCGCGGGGCTCGCCCCCGGCTGCTTCGGTGAGGCACTCATCAGTAGCGGTAGTGATCGGACTTGTACGGCCCCGACGTCTCGACCCCGATGTAGCGCGCCTGGGTGTCCGTCAAAGTCGTGAGCGTGACGTTGAGCTTCTTCAGCTGCAGTCGCGCCACCTTCTCATCGAGATGCTTCGGCAGCACGTACACGCCCACCGGGTACTTCGCGGTGTTGGTGAAGAGTTCCACCTGCGCGATCACCTGGTTGGCGAAGCTCGAGCTCATGACGTAGCTCGGATGCCCGGTACCGCAACCGAGATTCACCAGCCTCCCTTCGGCGAGCAGGATCAGCCGCCGGCCATCGGGCAGGATCACGTGATCGACCTGGGGCTTGATGTTCTCCCAGCTGTACTGCCTGAGGCTCGCGACATCGATCTCGTTGTCGAAGTGCCCGATGTTGCACACGATGGCGTTGTGCTTCATGCGCACGAGGTGCTCGTGCGTGATCACGTGGAAGTTGCCCGTCGCGCTGACGAAGATGTCGGCCTTGTCGGCGACGTCGTCCATGGTGACGACGCGATAGCCCTCCATCGCCGCCTGCAGCGCACAGATCGGATCGATCTCCGTCACCCACACCTGCGCGGAAAGCGCCCGCAGCGCCTGGCAGCAGCCCTTGCCGACATCGCCGTAGCCACACACGACCGCGATCTTGCCGGCGATCATGACGTCGGTGGCGCGCTTGATGGCATCGACCAGCGACTCGCGGCAGCCGTAGAGGTTGTCGAACTTGCTCTTGGTGACCGAATCGTTGACGTTGATCGCCGGGAAGCCGAGCCGTCCCTCTTTCGCCATCTGGTAGAGCCGCTTCACCCCGGTGGTGGTCTCCTCGGTCACGCCGCGGATCTCCCGGATGCGCGTCGAGTACCAGTGCGGCTCGGCTTTCAGCCGCGCACGGATGGCGCCAAAGAGCGCACGCTCCTCATCGCTCGAGGGCTTGGCGATGACACTGGCATCGGTCTCGGCGCGCGCGCCGAGATGCAGGAGGAGCGTCGCATCCCCGCCATCGTCGAGGATCATGTTGGAGTAGCCACCGTCCGGCCAGTCGAAGATGCGATGGGTGTAGTCCCAGTAGTCTTGCAGCGACTCGCCCTTCCAGGCGAACACCGCCGTGCCCTGCGCGGCGATCGCGGCGGCGGCGTGATCCTGGGTGGAGAAGATGTTGCAGGAGGCCCAGCGCACGGTGGCACCGAGCGCCTGCAGCGTCTCGATCAACACCGCGGTCTGGATGGTCATGTGAAGCGAGCCCGAGATGCGCGCGCCGCGCAGCGGCTGCGTCGGGGCGAACTCCTCGCGGATCGCCATGAGACCGGGCATCTCGGTCTCGGCGATCGCGATCTCCTTGCGCCCGAAGTCGGCCAGTGACAGGTCGGCGACCTTGAAGTCCCCGGCGGGACGGTCGGATCGGGTGGGTTTCAGTGTGGCGTTCATGCTCGATACTCCAGATCTGAGTGAGCGCCGTATCGATGATCCGCATCCGGCTGAGCCTGGCAGGCTTCGCGCGCCTCAGCGCCGTGCCCGTCGCAACGCTCCTCAGCCGGCGTGGCTACAGCCGGTATGGCTGCCATACGTGATTCTAGGCGGCGCGCATCCCCTTGGCCTCTTCGGCGAGTGCCGCGGCGCGATCGGTGCGCTCCCAGGTGAACTCGGGCTCGCTCCGGCCGAAATGCCCGTAGGTCGCGGTCTTCTGATAGATCGGCCGCACGAGGTCCAGCATCTCGCGCAGCCCGTAGGGTGTCAGGTCGAAGTGCTTGCGGACGATCCGCGTCAGATGCTCACCCGAAAGGCGACTCGTGCCGAAGGTCTCCACCATGATTGCGATCGGCTCGGCGACGCCAATGGCGTAGGACACCTGCACCTCGCAACGCTCGGCGAGGTCTGCGGCCACGATGTTCTTGGCGACATAGCGCGCCGCGTAGGCCGCGGAGCGGTCGACCTTGGAGGGATCCTTGCCCGAGAATGCGCCGCCTCCGTGGCGGGCATAGCCACCGTAGGTATCGACGATGATCTTGCGCCCGGTGAGCCCGCAGTCGCCGACCGGTCCCCCGATGACGAAGCGGCCCGTCGGGTTGATGTGGTACTTGGTGCGCTTGTCGACCCACTTCGCCGGGAGGACGGGCTTGAGGATCTCCTCCATCACCGCCTCGCGCAGCACCTTGGTGGAGACATCCGGACTGTGCTGCGTGGAGAGCACCACGGCCTCGATGCCGACCGGCTGCTGATCCTCGTAGCGCAGCGTCACCTGACTCTTGGCATCCGGGCGGAGCCACGGGAGCTTGCCGGCTTTGCGCACCTGCGCCTGGCGTTTCACCAGGCGGTGGGCGAGCGTGATCGGGGCCGGCATCAGCACGTCCGTCTCCCGGGTGGCGTAACCAAACATCATTCCCTGGTCGCCAGCGCCCTGCTTGCGCTCATCCTTGCGATCGACGCCCTGGGCGATGTCGGGCGATTGCTTGCCGATGATGTTGATCACACCGCAGCTGGCGCCATCGAAGCCCATCTCGGAGGAGTTGTAGCCGATATCCAGCACCGTCTTGCGCACCAGCGCCTCGACATCCACCCAGCCGGAGGTGGTGACCTCACCCGCGAGGATCACAACCCCGGTCTTGACGAGGGTCTCGCACGCCACGCGGCCGCGCGGGTCTTCGCGCAGGATCGCATCCAGCACCGCGTCGGAGATCTGGTCCGCAACCTTGTCCGGATGGCCTTCGGAGACCGACTCGGAGGTAAAGAGATAGTCATTCGCCATGGGGTCGATCCGCCTGCCTGCTGAGGTTGCGTCCATGAAAAGGGGGTGAAGTTTAACCTGAAACCGCTGTTCCTTTGGCTAGACAGTCTGCCTCAAATTTGAGCGCGCCAGTCCGAGCACTCGGTAGAAGCGCCCGCAGAGGGGCTAGCTGAAGGCGCTCTCGAGGCGCTGCGCGAACTCCTCGCGCGTAAAGCGGTGATTCTGCGTGCCGCGTGACTCGACCTTGATCGCGCCCATGAGCGATGCAATATGTCCGGTGGTGCGCCAGTCGCGCCCGTGCAGCAGCCCATGGATGAGGCCGGCCCGGAACGCATCCCCGGCACCGGTTGGGTCCACCACCTGCCGCACCGGCGCTGGCGGAATCAGGATCTGCTCGCCGCGGGTGTGGACAACCGCGCCCGCCGGCCCGAGGGTCACGATGAGCGCCTCGACGTGCCGCATGATCTCATTGACGCCCCAGCGGCATTTCTGTTGCAGCAGCTGCCACTCGTAATCGTTCACCGTCACCCAGCGCGCCTGTCTGAGGAAGCGTTGCAGCTCCTCGGCCCCGAACATGGGAAGTCCCTGCCCCGGATCGAAGATGAAGGGGATGCCGGCGGCGGCGAACTGCGCGGCGTGCTCGATCATGCCATCCCGTCCATCGGGGGCCACGATTCCGAGGGTGATGCCGCGCGCCTCGGTCACGCGATTCGCGTGACTGTGCTGCATGGCGCCCGGGTGGAACGCCGTGATCTGGTTGTCATCGAGATCGGTGGTGATGAAAGCCTGCGCGGTGAGCTCGCCATCGATCACCCGCACGTGCTCGGTGGGGATGCCGGCGCGCTCGAGCCGCTCGCGGTACTCACCAAAGTCGGATCCCACGGTCGCCATCGGCACCCCGTCATCGCCGAGGAGCGCGAGGTTGTAGGCGATGTTGCCCGCGCAGCCGCCGTACTCGCGGCGCATCTGCGGCACCAGGAACGACACGTTCAGGATATGGATCTTGTCGGGCAGGATGTGATTCGCGAACCGGTCGCCAAACACCATGATGGTGTCGAAGGCCAGCGAACCGCAGATCAGCGCGCGCCCGCTCCCGCGCGCGCCCGCACTCATGTGCCCGCGCCTTTCGCCGCCGAGGTGGTTGGCGCAGCGGCGGCTGGCGCAGCCGCGGCGGGGGCGGCCGGCGAGCCGCTCGGCGCTTTGCTTGCGGCATAGAGCAGCGCCACGGCGCTCTTACCCAGGTCGGTGAGGCCGGCGCCCTGGCGCTCCTCGTAGTACTTCAGCATCTGCGCGCGCATGCGCGGATCCCAGTAGCGCTTGAGGTGATTGGCCACATCGCGCGCGGCAGCCTGCGGGTCGTTCACCTCGACGCCCGCAAAGAAGTCGCCGATCTCGTTGGTCATCTTGATGAGCAGGTCGATGTTCATGAAATTGCCGTTGCCTCGATTCCTCAACTCTTCAGCCGGTGCGGATGCGCGTAGATGACGTGCTGGTCGGCCCGCGCGAAGGCGACCAGCGTGAGCCCCGAGCGCTCGGCGAGCCGCACCGCAAAGGCGGTCGGCGCTGACAGCGCCACCAGCAGCGCGATGCCGACGGTCGCGCACTTCTGCACCATCTCGTAGCTGGCGCGGCTCGTGATCAACATGTATCCCGCGGCGAAATCCGCCTCGGCGCGCGCGAGGGCCCCGATGGTCTTATCGAGCGCATTGTGCCGGCCGACATCCTCGCGCACCACCTGGATGCCCCGCCCGGGTACCACCCACGCCGCGGCGTGGACGCTGCCGGTGCGGGCGTTGATCGGCTGCCTCGATGCGAGTTGCGTCATCGTCTCGTGGAGCTCGGCCGCCGTGATGGTGACTCCGGCGGGCACCGGTGGGCATTCGCGGATCGCGTCCTCGGCTGTCTCGGCGCCACACAGCCCGCAACCGGTGCGACCCGCGAGGTTGCGCCGCCGCTGCAGCAGCTGCGTGAAACGCTCCCACGCAACGCTGATCTTCACATCCGCCGAAGCTTCGCCGCGGATGACCTCGACGCCACGGATCTCGTCCGCACGCGCCACCAGCCCCTCACTGAGGGTGAAGCCGACGGCGTAGTCCTCGAGATCGGCCGGCGTCGCGAGCATCACCACGTGCGGTACGTCGTGATAAACGAGTGCCACCGGCATCTCTTCCGCGACCAGGTCCGTGGTAAGCGTAAGCGCCCCGCGCGTCCACCGTTGGACGGCGACTTCCGCACTCACCGCGGCTGCGGTTTGCCCCTTCGCCTCCGGCTGTGCGCTCATCGCCTCAGGCGGGAGTCCGATCCGGCCGGCGGCGCTTGGGGGTCCGTCGCGGCAGCGCACGCTCTGCCTCGGCGCGCTTCTCCCAGGCCTCCTTCTGGTTCACCAACACGACTTCCACGGCCGTCACCTTGTACTCGGGGCAGTTGGTCGCCCAGTCGGAGTTCTCGGTCGTAACGACGTTGGCGTTGGTCTCCGGGAAATGGAACGTCGTGTACACCACGCCCGGCGCGATCTTCTCGGATACCTTGGCGCGCAGCACCGTATCGCCGGCGCGGCTCGTGAGTCCCACCCAGTCTCCGTCGGAGATGCCGCGCACCTCGGCGTCGTGCGGGTGGATCTCCAGCACGTCCTCCTTATGCCAGACGACGTTGCCCGTGCGCCGGGTCTGCGCACCGACGTTGTACTGCGTAAGGATGCGCCCGGTGGTCAGAATCAGCGGGAAGCGCGTGTTGACCTTCTCGCTGGTCGGCACGTACTCGGTCACCCAGAACTTGCCCTTGCCCCGCACGGAATGTCCGACGTGCATGGTGGGCGTGCCGTCGGGTGCTGCGTCGTTGACGGGCCACTGGATGCTGCCGAGCTCGGTGATCCTCTCGAAGCTCATGCCGGCGAAGGTCGGGGTGAGCCGGGAGATCTCATCCATGATCTCGCTGGCATAGTCGTAGTGCATCGGATAGCCGAGCGCATTCGACAGCAGGCAGGTGATTTCCCAGTCCTGGTAGCCCGGGAGCGGCTCCATGATCTTGCGCACCAGCGAGGTGCGGCGCTCGGCGTTGGTGAAGGTCCCGTCCTTCTCGAGGAATGAGGAGCCCGGCAGGAACACGTGCGCGAACTTCGCGGTCTCATTCAGGAACAGGTCCTGCACGATGCAGCACTCGAGCGACGCCATGGCGGCGTTCACGTGGTGAGTGTTGGGATCGGACTGCACGAAGTCCTCGCCCTGCACGTACATGGCCTTGAACGTGCCATCGAGCGCCGCCTCGAACATGTTGGGAATGCGCAGGCCCGGCTCGGACTGCAACGTGACGCCCCACTCCTGCTCGAACGCCTTGCGTACCTCCGGGTCCGACACGTGGCGGTAGGCGCTGAACTCGTGTGGGAACGAGCCCATGTCGCACGAGCCCTGCACATTGTTCTGACCGCGCAGCGGATTGACGCCCACGCCCTCGCGGCCGAGATTGCCGGTGGCCATGGCGAGGTTGGCGATGCCCATGACCGCGGTCGTGCCCTGGCTGTGCTCGGTCACACCGAGGCCGTAGTAGATGGCGGCGTTGCCGGCCGCGGCATACAGCCGTGCCGCACGGCGCACGCGCTCGGCCGGTACGCCGGTGATGACTTCGGAAGCTTCGGGAGAGTTGCGCGGCTCGGCCACGAACGCCTTCCATTTGGCGTACGAGTCCGGCTCGCAGCGCGCGGCGATGTAGTCTTCCCTGGTGAGGCCTTCGGTCACCACCACGTGTGCCAGTGCGTTCAGCAGCGCGACGTTGGTACCGGGCTTCAGCTGCAGGTGTTCGCTCGCCTCGATGTGCGGCGTGCGCACGAGCGCCGTCTGGCGCGGGTCGGCGATGATCAGTTTCGCGCCCTGGCGCAGGCGGCGCTTGAGCTGCGAGGCGAACACCGGGTGTCCGTCGGTGGGATTCGCGCCGATGATGAGGATCGTGTCCGCCTTCATCACCGAGTCGAACGCCTGCGTGCCGGCCGATTCGCCGAGGGTGTTCTTCAAGCCATAGCCGGTCGGCGAGTGACACACCCGCGCACAGGTGTCGACGTTGTTATTGCCGAAGCCGGCGCGGACCAGCTTCTGCACGAGGAAGGTCTCCTCGTTCGTGCAGCGTGAGGAGGTGATGCCGCCCACCGAGTCGCGGCCGTACTTCGCCTGGATGCGCTTGATCTCGCTCACGGCGTAGGAGATCGCCTCCTCCCACGAGACCTCGTGCCAGTCGTCATGGATGGTCTTGCGGATCATGGGCTTCAGCACCCGGTCGGTGTGCGTCGCGTAGCCCCAGGCGAACCGCCCCTTGATGCAGGCGTGACCGTGATTCGCCTTGCCGGCACGATCGGGCACCATGCGCACCACTTCGGTGTCCGCGCCCACACCCTGCACTTCCGCCTTGAAGCCGCAGCCGACGCCGCAATACGCGCACGTGGTGGTGACGGCGCGCTCGGGCTGGCCGAGCGCGACGACCGATTTCTCGATCAGGGCACCGGTCGGACAGGACTCGATGCACGCGCCGCAGGAGACGCACTCGGATTCCAGGAACGACTCGTCCTGGCTCGCTGACACCTTCGAATCGAAACCGCGCCCCTGGATGGTGAGCGCGAAGGTGCCCTGCACCTCATCGCAGGCGCGCACGCAGCGCGAGCACACGATGCAGAGTGTCGGATCGAAGGCGAAGTAGGGATTGCTCTCGTCCTTCGGCGCGGGCCGGTGCATGGCCCCGCCGGGCGCGTACGAGGTCTCGGTGATCCCAACCGCAGCCGCCATGTCCTCGAGCTCGCAGTGACCGTGCGCCGGGCAGCTCGCGCACTCGAGCGGGTGATCCGACACGTAGAGGTCGATCACGCCACGGCGCAGCTGCATGAGCTTGTCGGACTGCGTGCGGATCTTCATGCCCGCGGCGACGGTGGTCGTGCAGGACGCGGGGTAGCCCTTGCGGCCCTCGATCTCGACCAGGCACAGCCGGCACGAGCCGAACGCCTTCAGCGTGTCGGTTGCGCACAGTTTCGGTACTTTCACCCCGACGAGCGCCGCGGCGCGCATCACCGAGGTGCCCTCCGGCACCGTGACGGCGCGGCCATCCACCTCGACGGCGATGGCCGTTGCGGCGCCCGCCTCACCGTTCACCGGCTGCGGCGTGCCGAAGTCTTCGTAATCTATGGCATACATTGCTCGAGCCTCACTCGCGCGCCGTCAAACTCGCGCGCGGAAGTCTTCCCTGAAGTGTTTCAACGCGCTCTGCACGGGAAAGGGTGCCATGCCGCCCAGCCCGCATAGCGACCCCTGCACCATGGTCTCGCACAGCTCTTCCAGCAGCCGCACGTTACGCTCCCCGTCGATGCCGGCGAGGATGCGGTCGATGACCTCGACCCCGCGCGTCGAGCC
>Ga0306920_100001271_pt1 | contig 31158 bp, 20 predicted proteins | sample flu12Cox44000170_FD_204666 | JGI IMG/M metagenome (GOLD analysis project Ga0306920, IMG submission 204666) | Lab enrichment of tropical soil microbial communities from Luquillo Experimental Forest, Puerto Rico - flux4day.12C.oxic.44.000.170 (v2)... | ecosystem: Environmental > Terrestrial >...
TCTTGTAACTGATGCCCGCCCTGCCGTTCACCTTGCTGGAGTCTTGGCTGTAGTCGCTCGGGAGGTTAGGGGCATAGGTGAAACCAAAAATCGGCGTGTCGTAGCGCGCCTCGGACTTGAAATGCACCACACCCGCTTCGAGGTTGAGCTTGTCGGTGACATCGAAATTTATGTTCGCGAACTCGGTGGTGTTCAGGATGTGGGAAGTCTCGGTGTATGTGTACCAGACTCCCGGTGCGAGGGTTGGCTGCGTGATGCCATAATACGAGAGGTAGTACTGCATGGCCGCGCCGTGGTTCACCAGCCCCGGCATGTAATAGGTGTTGTTGTAATTCTTGTCCGTGGTCCTCTCCCAGTAGAAGCCTGCCAGCCAGTGGAAGCGCCCTCCGGGCTTGGAGGAGAGCCGCAGTTCATTCGAGTAGCGCTGCGGGTTGATGTTGTACGAGTAGTACTGCAGCGGGGCGTTGCATCCGGTATACGGGCCAGTGCCCCAGTAGGGGTCGTTCTGGCAGACGAAGCCCTGCTGCGTGCCCGGAAAGCCACCGGTCGGAGCACCAGCGTTGAAGTTTTGCATGTACTGCGAATATTCATTCCACTGGCGCCGCTCCTGATTCCAGTAGCCGCCGATATACACCAGGTCGCCGATGCCGACATCGCCGTCGACACGGAGCTCGAGGATGTTGGTCTCGAAGAGATTCGACTCCGGGCCGAAGCGCTCGACCGTCCGCGGCGGTAAGTTCGGATCCTCGTCCCAGGCGCCAAGGGTGTGCTGGCGCTGGAAGTGGTACGTGAGCTGTGCGCTCCAGCCCTCGCTGAATTGCGCTTTCAATGCCGCGCGGCCGCCCTCGACGTGCGCGCGGTTGTAGTTATCGCGCGCCCATTCGGCATTGTTCGAAGTTACGCCGTTCACCCAGGTGCGGTTCGTCAGCTGGTTGTTGATGAATCCGCCGTTGGAGTCGCTGAAGGCCGAGGCGCGAAAGCCGAGCACGCCGTCGATGATCGGGATATTGAGGAACCCCTGGAAGCTCCAGTTCTGCTGCCCTCCCTGGATCTGGCCGCCGTCGAAGTCGACGCCGGCGCTGAAGGCATGCACATCGGGCTTGTTGGTGATGTAGCGGATCGCGCCCGACATGGCACCGGCGCCGAAGGTCGTGCCCTGCGGGCCGTTCAGGATCTCGATGCGCTCGATATCGTACAGGTGCAGGTCCGGCTGCGCGCCCTCGTAGCTCATCGAGACGTCATCGACGAAGAAGCCGGTGGAGGAGGTGTTCGCGTAGTTGGGATTGCTGCCGTCGGACACGCCGCGCATGACGAACAGCTGTGTCCCGGGACCCGTGCTGATGTACGAGACGGACGTTACCTTCTGCAGGTAGTCGTCCATGTTGTTGATGGCGAGATTCGACAGGTCCCTCTGAGTGAAGACGTTGATGCTGATGGGAACGTTCTGCAGGTTCTCCTCGACCTTGCGGGCGCTGACGATCACCTCCTGCAGCCCTCCGCCTCCGCTCGGTGCCGCCGCGTCCGCCGCATCCGCGAGCGCCGGAGCCCGTGGCACGGCGACGCCGGCGAGCGCCGCGGCCACCGCAACCCCGATTTGCGATCGGGCTCGGCGCGGGAGAATGGCATGGATTTTCGGAACATCACGGCTCGCGTGATTCCGGGAACGTGAACGCATCAGACAATCCCCCGAAGCTTCTTCAATGAGTTGCGCGCCGGCAACAGTTGCGACCGGGACGCACCCCCGATCATCCTTTGAGCTGGTGTCGCTAGTCAACGACCGTTCAATAAGCGCACAACGCACGCCCGCGGATGCGGGGTGACTCAGCCGAAGCGCTCCAGGCAGTCGCCGAGCGCCTGGCGCAGCGGCTCGAGCTGACGCTCGAAGTGCCGCCAGTACCCCACCCCGGAGCTGTAGAGCGGCTGGCGCACCTGCTCGGCGCTCGGCGTGCGCACGGAGCGCCGTGTCTCGTGGAAGCTGAGGCAGGCAGGCTCAAATGGCAGCCCGCAATGCTCGAGCAGCCGGCGGATGTTCGCCTCCGGTTCCCGCACCAGCTCCTCGTACTGAACGTGCAGCACGCTGCCCGGCAGCACTGCGTCCCAGTGGTCCATGAGCGAGAGATAGCAGCGGTAATAGCGGCCGAGGGTGGCGAGCTCGTAGCTGAACGTCTGCCCCTCGGCGAAGTGCTGCTTGAAAGTGCTGAAGCACGCGTCCATCGGATGACGCCGCGCATCGATGATGGTGGCGCGCGGCAGGATGGCGTGGATGAGTCCGATGTGATTGAAATTATTGGGCAGTTTATCGGTGAAGCGCTCTTTGCCTACGCGCAGCGGAGCGGTCTCGTCCAGATAGCGGCGACCGAGTGAAGTGAGCTGCTCGACCGAGGCGCGCGTGACCGTTTCCGGATAGCCGTCACGGCTGGCTGCGAGATCATCGAACTGCCCCACGATGTTGAGGATGTTCGGCAGCTCCATGGTGCCTTCCACCTGCGAGTGGCTGGCAAGAATTTGCTCGATCAGCGTCGAGCCCGAGCGCGGCAGGCCGACGACGAAGATCGGCGCCGCACGGAGATCGCCGCTACCGTGCCGGGCGGCGAAGAACTCCGCCCCGAAGAAGGCGCGGATGCGGGCACTGCGGCGCTCGAATCCCTCGATATCGAACGGCGCGTCGAGGTGCCGCAGCGCGTTTCCCTCCGCATAGTGCGCGAACGCCTGCTCGTAGTTCTGTCGCTGCTCGAACGCCCTGCCGAGTGCGAAATGCAGCTGCGCCTCGTTGTTGCGTTCCCGCTTGTCGCTCGTGAGCAGTCGACGCATGGCCGCGATCTCGTCATCGCTGAAGGTGTAGTTCTTGAGATCCGCGAGGCTCCAGTAGGCGTCGGCACGGCCCGGATCTATCTGCAGTGCCGCCTTGTAGGAGGCCTCGCTGTCGCGTCGCGAGCCGAGCGACTTCTGCACGTGGCCAGCCGACATCCGCAGGCCCACCTCTTCGGGCATGAGTTGCGCTGCGCGCTCGTAAGCCTCGAGCGCGCGCTCCTGGCGCATCAGCCGCGTGGACACCGCTGCAATCGTCACCCAGGTCTGCGGGCTTCTGGGCTCGATCTTCTCGAGATGGAGCGTCGCGGCCTCCGCCTCCTTGAGCCGTCCCAGCTGCACGAGCGCCGGAGCGAGCCCGCGGTACGCCAGCGGGATGTAGGCGGACTGCTTGAGAGCATGGCGCAGCAGGCGCTCGGCATCCTGGGCGCGATCAGCCGCAAGAGACAGCGCCGCCAGACCGCAGAGTGCCGCGACATGACTCGGATCCTCCCGCAGGATTTCCCGAAACAGCTCCTCCGCCTTGCGGCGCTCATCGGCGACCAGCGCCGCCGTCGCCGCCTCGATCCTCGTCCGCTGCGGATCGGTGAGCCGCGCCCGCTCGAAAGCCACGCGGGCTTCCTCGTACTTCCCGAGATCGACCAGCGCATCGCCGTATGCGAGCCAGGCGCGATGGTGGTGCGGCGTCGCCTGCAGCACCCGCCGCACCTCCTCGCGCGACTTCTCCGGGCGCCCGTCGCGCCGGTACGCCCGCGCGAGATCCACCCGAGCGTTGGCGAACTCCGGGGCGCCGGTAAGTGCCCGTTCGAGCGCAGCGATGCCGTCGGAGATCTTGTCCTGGTCGAGGAGGGCAACGCCGAGAAGCCAGAGACAATTAACTTCGCCCGGAAACTGCGCCTCGAGCGCCCGCAGCCGCACTTCCGCGGTCGCGGCCCGCCCGGTACGCAGCAGTGCGTGTGCGCGGTGCAGGCTCTCGGTGAATCCAGCGTGTAGGTTGGGTGCTACGCCCATAGGGCTCATGCGCGGCGGCATCCGGCCGCCCGACCAGGAGCGTAACACGCGCGAGCCGGCCCATTCACCGACTGCCCTGCCCTGCCGGTGGCACCCTCGGCTACACTGCGGCCCGCGTACCGAGCCGGTATGTCCACGCAACGCATGAAAGCCATGCACGCCCAACGCCTGTTGCCTCTGACGCTTGCCCTGGTGGCTTCACTTACGCCGCTTGCCACACAGGCACGCCGCGCGCTCACGCCCGAGGACTGGTATCGCTTCCAGGCGGTGTCGGATCTGCAGATTGCACGGGACGGCGCGGCCGTCGCCTATCTGGTGACGAGCTACGACAAATCCTCCGACGAGAGCCGCGCGGCACTGTGGACGGCCGACTGGGCTTCCGGCCACAGCGAGCAGCTCACGCACGGGGAAAGCGTGAGCGTGCCGCGCTTCAGCCACGACGGCCGTTATCTCAGCTTCCTCTCGGCACGGCCCGCAAGTAGCGACACGCAGTTGTGGCTTCTCGACCGGCACGGTGGCGAGCCACGGCAGATCACCCACGTGAACGGCACGATCACCGGTTATGCCTGGTCGCCCGACGGCGCCCACATCGTGCTCGTCATGCATGGTGTCGAGGGCGTTCCCCTCGAGAGCAAGCCCGAGAAGTCGGCGGAGGCGAGCGAGCCCGGCAAAGCCCCGAAGGCAACGAAGCCGCTCGTCATCGATACCTGGCAGTTCAAGCAGGACGAAGAGGGTTATGTCACCGCCGAGTCGCGCTCGCACCTCTACCTGCTCGACGTGCGCAGCGGAACCCTCGAGCCACTCGCCTTCGATGCAGAGCGCGAGGATTCGCTGCCGGCGTTCTCCCCCGATGGGCGCGAGATTGCCTACGTGAGCCGCAGAGTTGGCGGTGACCCGGTGGAGGTCGGGATCGACGAGATCTACCTGGTCGCTGCCTCGCCGGCAGCCAAGCCGCGTCGGCTGATCAAGACCTGGACACCGAATCACCAGCATCTCGAGTGGAGTCCCGACGGGCGGCTGATCGCCTTCCTCATTGGCGATGAGCCGAAATTCAACGCCTACATCCTCGATGATCTCGCAGTGGTGGAGGTCGCCTCGGCTCACGTGCGCGATCTCACGGGCAAGCTCGACCGCGCCGTCCTCTCCCCGACTTTCACCGCCGATGGCCGCGCCATCCAGTTCGCCGTCGAGGACGATGGCTTCCAGTACCCGGCTCAGGTGGCACTCGCCACCGGCACGATCACGCATCTCGGGGAGTCGATGGTGGTGTCGGGACTCGCGACCGCCGCCGGACATACTGCGGTGCTCGCCACCAGCGATCAGTCGGCGGTGGAAGTCTGCTCACTCGAGGCGGGGAAGCTGCGGCCGCTCAGTGCGCACAATCGTGCGCTGCTCGATGAGATCGCACTGGGTTCGGTCGAGGACATCAGCTTCACGAGCCGCGATGGAACCGCGATACACGGACAGATCGTGAAGCCGCCGGATTTCGTCCAGGGACACCGCTACCCGACCATCCTGTGGATCCACGGCGGACCGAACGGCCAGGATCAGCACGAGCTCGTGCTCGAAGGCTACGGACCCCCGCTCGAGCGTCAGCTGTTCGCGAGTCACGGCTACGTCGTGCTGGCGATCAACTATCGCGGCAGCAGCGGACGCGGCGCGGCCTTCGCGCGCGCCATCTTCGCCGACTGGGGCCACAAGGAAGTCGAGGATCTCCTGGCCGGCGTCGACTACGCCATGGCGAAAGGCATCGCCGATCCCGGGCGGATTGCCATCGGCGGCTGGAGCTACGGCGGACTGCTGACTGATTACACGATTGCAAGCGATCCGCGCTTCCGCGCCGCCATCAGCGGTGCGGGCAGTGGCAACCAGCTCACGACCTATGGAACCGATGAGTACATCGTCGAGTACAACGCCGAGCTCGGTCCACCCTGGCGGAACCTCGCGCTGTGGATCCAGGTCTCCTATCCCTTCGTCCACGCCGACCGCATCCACACACCGACGCTGTTCCTGGGCGGCGACAAGGACTTCAACGTGCCCATCGCCGGCGGTGAGCAGATGTACCAGGCGCTGCGAACGCTCGGCACGCCGACACAGCTCATCGTTTACCCGGGCCAATACCACGTGCTGACGCGGCCGAGCTTCCTCGTCGACCGCTCGACGCGTTATCTCGCGTGGATGGGTCAGTACCTCGGAGCCGCGCCCTGAGGTGTCATGCACCGGATCATCAAGAAGAGCATCTCATCCTGCGCTTGACGTGACGCGCAGCCGCTAACGCCCCAGATAGCGAGCCAGTACATTCGAGGTCACGCGCTCGACCATGGCGTCACGGCGCAGGAGCGCCGCCACCCATTCGCAGCTTCCGGCGTGGAATACCTCGCCCCTGCCACGTGCGAAGTTGACGATCATCCCGGCGCCACGTTTGACCCGATCCACGGCCGCATCGCTGCTCTCTCCGAGCCGGATCTCCGCCACATACCTGGCATCATCGTCAGACAGAAATCGATCATCGAGCGGAACATCCAGGCGCTCCTCTTTGAGAGAGGACATTCCGAGCGCGAGGATCTGCAGTGCTGCCGGGGCACCGCTCGTCTCGGTGGGCTCGGGGAGGCCGTCGCGGATGATGTAGTCGAGACCATCGACCTCGTAGCCAAAGGCATGCCCGGAAGACCCGAGCAGGTCGCCGTAGCCAAGCCCGGTGCCCGCAAAAACCCAGTGCTCGGGCCGATACACCGGAAAGCCGCGCACGCCTCGGGGCGCACAGGCGCCCCAGCCTGCGTAAAGTCCATTGGTGGCGTTGAGTCCGAAGGTCGACGCGCCCGGCCGTCCGGTCTCAGGAGCCTCCCACGACCCGGTAGTGCGGGACGGATCGGCGGACCTGAACACCGGGTCTTCGGCCCGTGCCCGGTACTTGTAACAGACCTGAGCCCTGCCGCCTCGCTCGAGGCGCGTCTGCCACATGAAGTTTCCCGCGAAACGTGCCACGTGTCCGCCGCGTTCGATGTAATCATCGACCGCATCACGCATCTCCCACGTCCAGTATTCGTCGTGCCCGACGAAGACCACACAGGCGTAGCCGCCCAGGATTTCCGGGTTGAAATGCAATTCGTGCTGGCTGGCGAGGTCGACCTCGTAGCCCGCGCTCTCGGCCCAGCGCAGGAAATGTCGGTCATAGCTCGCCCACCCGGACGATGCGTACTTGTTGGAGTAACCGTTCGCGAACGCCCACTCCAGGTGCGGATAGCGCGGCGTACTGAACGGCGGTGGGTCAACTTCCAACGGCACCCGCGGCGCGCCCTGCGGCAGCACGACGAAGCCGCGGCACCAGGGGCGCTCGAGGCTCACGGTCGTCGCATACTGATTGCGCTGGGGACCGGTGATTCCCTGATAGTGATTCGAGCCGCCCCAGGTGTTGTAGGCCGTCCAGCTCCCCGTGGCCGCGACCTGGAGAATCCGCTGCGCCTTGGCGCCGGCGAGCGGGCGCACGATGAGAAGGTGATGGGCGCTGAGCTCGTTGCCCTTCGGTCCTTGCGCGGTCAGCGTGATGCGATAGGCGCCGGAAGGCCAGTCCTCGCCCACCTGGAACTCCACCGACGGTGACCAGCCGCAACCGACCACCGAGCACTGCTCGGGCGTGTCCTGCCAGCGTGCGTCGCGTACCTCGCGCTCGAGAACCGGCAGCGCGGTCGCACCATCGCGGACGATCGCGAGCCGATACGTCGAGACCGTCGAGCACACGGAGAGGCGCACCGTCGCTCCGGGCGGATAGGCGATCGAGTCCGTGTAGCACCAGATCTCCCCCGCCTCGCCCCCCATGCCGGGGCGCTCGTAGCGATGGCCGAAGACGGCTTCATGCCGTTCGGCCGGCGTGAGGCCGAAGTCCGGAAAGACTGTCATGAATTCTCCCGAGCCACCTCGCGAGCCACCGAGCGTGTGTTAGAGTCGGGCCGCTCGCCTCTGCAGTCACTTCCGCCCCGATGAGCGCCCCGGTGCAGTCCAGCCCTGACAAATCCCCGCGCATCGAACAGCACACGATCTACCAGATTCCGCTCGACCAGAGGCACGGCAAGGCACATCAGCTGTTCACGCTGTGGTTCGGCGCCAATCTGAACGTGCTCACCGTCGTGACCGGAGCTCTCGCGACCACGATCTTCCACCAGTCCTTCCTGTCTGCGGTCGTTGCCATACTGCTCGGCAACCTCATCGGCACGATCTTCATGGCGCTGCATGCGGCTCAGGGTCCGCGGCTCGGGGTGCCGCAGATGGTTCAGAGCCGCGGGCAGTTTGGAGCGAAGGGCGCCGGCTTCGTGGTCGCGCTCGTCGCGTTCATGTATGTCGGATATGCCGCCACCGCCTTCGTAACGGGCGGGCAGTCGGTGCACCTCATCGTTCCGCCGCTCAACGAGCACGCGGCCATCATTGCGATTGCCGCGATCAGCCTCGCGGCGGCGATTTACGGACACGATCTGATCCACTTCAGCACCCGGATGATGGCCTATGTGTCGGGCGGTGCACTGCTCCTCGCCTACGTATGGCTGTTGTTCATCACTCCCGTACCCGCGCAGTTCCTCACTCAGGGATCCTTCTCGGCGGTCGGATTCTTCAAGATGGTTTCCATGGGCGCGCTGTGGCAGCTGGGATATGCGCCCTATGTCTCCGATTACTCGCGCTACCTGCCTCCGGACTCCGGACCGCGGCGGGCTTTCTGGTCCTGCTATTGGGGCACCACCCTCGGTGCCGTGCTGCCGATGATCCTCGGAGCGCTGATCGGTCCGGCGGTCACCGACGGCAATGTCGTCACTGCAATCGATCATCTGACGGGCCGCGTGAGCGTTCTCATCATGCTGCTGCTTGCGCCCGGCGTCGCAGTTGCCGGCGCCATCTGCCTCTATGGAGGTGCGCTGGCGATGATCACCTTGGGTCATACGCTCCTGCCCCGCTGGCGCATCACCCATCGCGCGCGCATCGTGATCGCCGCGGCAATATTCGTGGCCGCTCTCCTCATCGGCATCGCGGGTGAGTCGAATTTCCTGCCTCTCTACAGCGACTTCAACGAGCTGCTGCTGTATCTGCTCGTGCCGTGGACCGCGGTGAACCTCATCGACTACTACCTCATCCGTCGCGGTGATTACGACGTGCCGTCCTTCTTTGCGGCGGATGGCGGTGTCTACGGTCATTACAACGTCACGGCGCTCGCCTGTTACCTCGTCGGGATCGTGGTGCAGATCCCCTTCATCGCAACCGACTTCTACACCGGTCCCCTGGCTCGCGCGCTGGGCGGCGTCGACATCTCCTGGATGGTCGGCATCGCGGTCGTGAGTCCGGTCTACTATTTCGCGATGCGCTCTTTCCAGCGGCCGCTCCTGGCCGGGAAAACCGTCAGCGCGAGACGATAGCCCGGCTGGGCTCCCGAGGTCTGCGGCACGCTTTCACGCGCGTGCGACCGCGGGGACAGCCACCCCGCCGGTGAGCAGACTGCGCTCGATGCTGCGCGCGCCGCCCCGCAGCGCGGGCAGCACCTTCTTCAGTGCGTGGGCGCGCGCCTCGACGCGAAAAGGCATCCCGCAATTCAAGGCCGCGATGATCTGACCACGGCCATCGTGCACCGGCACGGCGATCGAGCACAGCCCTTCCTGCAGCTCCTGCTCGACGTACGCGTAGCCCTGAGCGCGGGCGCGCTCGATCGCCGCACGCAGCGTCGCCTTGTCGGTGACCGTCAGGCGCGTCCAGGCCTGTGGCCGCAGGCCGCGCAGCCAGCGGTCGAGTGCCTCGTGCTCGAGCCCGGCGAGCAGTATCCGGCCCATGGAGGTGCAGTACGCCGGCAGGCGCGCGCCGATCCCGAGCGTGATGGTCATCACCTTGTGCACGGGAACGCGCTGCACGTACACGATGTCGTAGGCGTCGAGTACCGCGAGCGAACAGGATTCATCGATCGAGTGCGCCACCTGCTCCATGACCGGCTGCGCCAGCATGGCGACGCTGAGTGAGGAGAGATAGCTGAAGCCGAGCTCGAGGACGCGCGGGGTGAGCGAGAACTGCCGCCCCTGGCGGCGCACATAGCCGAGGTGGGCAAGCGTCAGCAGCAGCCGCCGTGCCACGGCCCGCGACAGCGCGGCGCGCACGGCGACCTCCGAGAGAGTCATGGCCGCATGCTCGCCATCGAAGGCGCGGATCACCGCGAGCCCCCGGTCGAGGGACTGGACGTAATCCGGGCTGCCGGCAAACTCGAGCGTCGTTGACGAGGAATGCACGTGCGCGTCTAATGTCAGTTATTCGCTATGCGAATTGCTGTTCGATAACAGCACAACGATAATACCACAATGCTCGCCGACGCACCGCAGTCCTCCGTTCCGCGCCTCCCCGAGCGAGAGACGGTGCTCCACAGTTGGTGCGTGCAGAACGAGTGGAATGCCCCGACCATCGTGGGGGGTGAGGGGGCGCGGCTCTTCACGGCCGATGGCCGCTCGATCCTCGACATGTCGAGTCTCGCCGAATGCAGCAATCTCGGCCATCAGCACCCGCGCGTGATTGCCGCAATCCGCGCTCAGGCCGAGAAGCTCTGTTTCGTCACGAGCGCCTGGGGTGCGGAGCCGCGCGCGAGGCTCGCGGCGCTCCTCCTCGAACGCTCGGGCTTCAGCGGCGGGCGCGTGTTCTTCACCCTGGGCGGCGCCGATGCCAATGAGCACGCCGTCAAGTTCGCGCGGGCGGCCTCCGGCAAGCCGCGCGGCTGGATCATCACGCGCGACCGCTCCTATCACGGCGCGAGCTACGCGGCCATGGCGCTTTCCGGCGATACGCGCACCGCAGCACAAGCGGACCCCGAGGCTTACCACGTATTGCACGTGCCCCCGCCGTACGCCTACCGCTGCCCCTTCGGCACACACACCGAGGCCGCGTGCGGGGAAGCCGCCGCCTGCCGCATCGCTGCTCTCATCGATGAGCGCGGTGCCGCGAACGTCGCTGCAGTGCTCATGGAGCCCAACGCCGGCACCAACGGCATCGTGGCACCCGACAGCTTCTGGCCGGCGCTGCGCCGCGCGACGCACGGCGCGGGCACCTACCTGATGGCGGATGAGGTGATGAGTGGCTTCGGTCGCTGCGGCGAGTGGTTCGCCTGGCAGCGCTACGGCGAAGAGGCGCGCCCGGATCTCATGACACTCGCCAAGGGGCTGACGGGCGCGCATCTGCCGCTCGGGGCAGTCGTGCTCTCGGCGCGCATCGCGCGGCTCCTCGAGCCGCAGATGCTCTACACGGGCCTCACCTACTGCGGCCATCCGCTCTCGTGCGCCGCGGGGGTGGCGGCGCTCGAGAGCTATCTCGAAGAGGATCTGATCGAGCGCTCACGCAGGCTCGGCGCGGCGATGCTGGTGGAGCTCCGAGGCATGCAGCAACGCCATGCCACGATCGGCGACGTGCGCGGCGGTCACGGCCTGTTCGCGGTGCTCGAGCTGGTGCGCGACCGCGCGACGCGCGCACCCCTTGCCCCCTGGCCGCAGCAGCACCCGGCGCTCGCGGAACTGCTGCGCAACGCGCTGCGCCAGGGAGTCTCCTTTGCCGCGCGCGGCAATCTGCTGCTCATCGCACCGCCGCTCGTCATCCGTGAGCGCGAGCTCGCCGATGCACTCGCGCTGCTCGATCGGCTGCTCGGAGAGCTGACCGTCTCTGTTGGAGGAACACGCTCATGAGTTTCAAGCTCACCTACGCCACGATGTTCGATCCGCCGGAGGAGCTCCACCAGCGCTTCGAGGCTGCCATGGCGCGCGTCGCCGGCCAGCTCGGCCGCCGCCACCCGCTCTATCTCGGCGGCGAGGACCGCGAGACACCCGCAGTGCTCGAGAAGCTGAATCCCGCGAACGATCGGCAGTTGCTCGGTGAGTTCGCAGCAGCGACGCGTGCCGATGCGGACGCGGCGCTGCGCGCCGCGCACGCCGCCTGGCCGAAATGGAAGGCCACTCCCGCCGCCGAGCGCGCTCGCCTCCTGCGTCACGCCGGCCGACTCATCGAGGAGCGCGTCTACGACATCGCCGCCGCTCTCACACTCGAAGTCGGCAAGAACCGCATGGAGGCGCTCGGTGAGGCAGCGGAGGCGGCGGACTTCTTCCCGGTGTACTGCGACGACTTCGAGCGCGAGCACGCCTACGAGCACCAGCTGCCGAACGACCCGCTCACGGGCTACACCTCACGCAACCGCAGCGTGCTGAAGCCCTACGGCGCCTGGGTGGTGATCACGCCGTTCAATTTTCCGATCGCGCTCGCAGCGGGCCCGACGGCCGCAGCGCTCATCACCGGCAACACCGTGGTCCTCAAGGGTGCCACCGCGACCCCGTGGGCGGGGCGGCTGCTCGCCGACTGCCTGCGCGATGCGGGACTCCCGGCCGGGGTATTCAACTATCTGAGTGGCCCGAGTTCCGAGATCGGCGCGGCGCTCGTCGATCACCCGCTCACCGCCGGGGTGACCTTCACCGGCTCCTACGAGGTCGGCCGGCAGATTTCGCAGAAGCTCCAGTCCGGCCCTTATTCTCGACCCTGCATCGCGGAGATGGGTGGCAAGAACGCCTGCATCGTTACCGCGCGCGCGGATCTCATGCGCGCCGCTGCGGGAATCCTGCGCTCGGCGTTCGGCATGGGGGGCCAGAAGTGCTCGGCGCTCTCGCGGCTGTACGTGCACCACGAGGTCGCCGACGCCCTCATCGAGAAGCTCCTCGAGCAGATGGCGGCGGTGCGCATCGGGGATCCGGCGCGGCGCGAGAACTGGCTGGGTCCGGTGGCGACCCGCGCGGGCTACGACGACTACGCGCGCTACGCAGCGCAGTTGCGCAGCTCCGGCGCGCGCATCCTGACAGGCGGCGAGCAGCTGCGTGACGGCCCGTTTGCTCACGGCCTCTTCGTGCGCCCGACGCTCGCCGAGGCTGCGGCGGAGCATCCGCTCTGGCAGAAGGAGATGTTCCTGCCGATCGTGATGCTGCAGCGGGTGTCTTCGAACGATCAGGCCATGGCGCTCGCGAATGCCTCACCGCTCGGGCTCACGGCCGGGTTCTACGGCGCGGCGGATGAGATTCCCTGGTTTCAGGAGCACATCGAGGCAGGCGTCACCTACGCCAACCGCCCCCAGGGCGCGACGACCGGCGCCTGGCCCGGCTACCAGGCCTTCGGCGGCTGGAAGGGCTCGGGCTCGACCGGCAAGGCGATGGGCTCCTTCTACTACCTGCCGCAGTACCTGCGCGAGCAGTCACAGACCGTGGTTGAGTGAGCGCATGCCGCAGTTGTCCCTGCACGATGCGATTGCCACGTACGTCAAGGATGGTGCGAGCGTTGCGCTCGAGGGCTTCACGCACCTGATCCCCTTTGCCGCTGGGCACGAGATCATCCGCCAGCAGCGCCGCGGTCTGCACTTGATCCGCATGACGCCGGATCTCGTGTACGACCAGCTGATCGGCATGGGTTGCGCCGCGCGGCTGACGTTCTCGTGGGGCGGGAATCCCGGTGTCGGCTCACTTCATCGCCTGCGCGACGCCGTGGAGCACGCCTGGCCGCAGCCGCTCGCGCTGGCAGAATTCACGCACGCCGAGATGGCGGTCGCCTTCCAGGCGGGGGCGAGCGGCCTGCCCTGCGGGCTCATGCGCCGCTATGCGGCGACCGATCTTGCGCGGGTTCAGGGTTCTGGCGTCCAGGCACTGCCCTGTCCCTTCACGAACGCGGATCTGGCGCTCGTGCCGGCGCTCACGCCGGATGTCACGATCCTGCACGCCCAGCAGATCGATGCCCGCGGCAACGTGCTGTTCCGCGGGATCGTGGGGGCGGCGAAAGAGGCCGCGCTCGCAGCACGGCAGCTGCTCGTCACGGTGGAGGAACAGGTCGAGGAGCTGCATTCCGACATGAACGCGCTCATCCTTCCTGCGTGGGTGGTGACCGCCGCGAGCATCGTGCCGGGTGGCGCCCATCCCTCCTACGCCCAGGGCTACTATCCGCGCGATAACGCCTTCTACCGCGCGTGGGATGAGATCTCGCGCGACCGTCAAACCTTCACGGCGTGGATGAACCGCCACGTGCTCGGCGTCGCCGACCACGCCGCGCTCCTTCGCGCGCTCGGCGTCGCCGCCTGAGTCGCTCATGATCGTGCCCGATTACAGCCGCGACGAGATGATGACGGTCACGGCCGCACGACAACTGCGCAACGGGGCGGTGTGCTTCGTCGGCATCGGGCTGCCGAGCGCGGCCTGCAATCTCGCGCGCCTCACTCATGCGCCGGACCTGGTGCTCATCTACGAGTCCGGCACCGTCGGCACGCGGCCGATCGTGCTGCCGCTCTCGATCGGCGATAACGAGCTCGCCGAGACCGCGACCTGCATCGTGCCGCTGCCGGAGATCTTCGCCCACTATCTGCAGCGGCGTCGCATCGATGTGGGGTTCCTGGGAGCTGCGCAGATCGATCGCTTCGGGAATCTCAACAGCACGGTGATCGGCGATTACGCGCGCCCGAAGGTACGGCTGCCCGGCGCGGGCGGGGCCCCTGAGATCGCAAGCTGCGCCCACGAGGTGCTCATCGTGATGAAGCAGTCGCCGCGCAGCTTCGTGACGCAGCTGGACTTTCGCACCTCATGCGCGGGACCTGCGGCGGTGATCACCGACTTCGGCGTGCTCCGTCCCAATCCGAGGACGCTCGAGCTCGAGCTGACCGGGCTCTACCCCGCCGTGAGCGTCGAGGCCGCACGTGCCTCCACGGGCTGGCCGCTCAAGGTGGCGCAGACCCTGGAGGTCCTCTCTCCGCCCGAAGCGCGCGAGCTCGAGGTGCTGCGCGATCTGCATGCGCGCACCGAGGCAGCGCACGCCGCTTCCGTTCGTATCAAGCTACCGTCGTAGGATGGCTGCGACGCCGAGGACACTGACATGAGTTCGTCCATGAAAACCAATATCCGCTCACCACGTATCTCCATGGCGCTTCCGGGCCCCAAGGCGCAGGCCCTGCTCGCGCGCGATCGGGCCGTGACGACGCCTTCTTACCCGCGCGACTATCCCTTCGCCATCGCCAGGGGCCGCGGCGCCGAAGTCTGGGACGTCGATGGCAATCGTTTCCTCGACTTCATGGGCGGCATCGGTGTCGTGAGCACCGGTCACGCCCATCCGCAGGTGGTGCAGGCGATCCGGGAGGCGGCGGAGGATTTCCTGCACATCTCCTCGGATTATTGGCACGAGCGCATGACGCGGCTCGCCGAGCGGCTGAATGGGCTCAATCCCGTCGGTGAGCCGGCGCAGGTGTTCCTCTGCCAGAGCGGCACGGAATCCGTCGAAGCCGCAATCAAGCTCGCCCGCTACGTGACCGGCCGCCCGCGGTTCATCGCGTTCCTCGGCGGTTTCCACGGCCGCACGATGGGATCGCTCGCCTTCACCTCGAGCAAGTACACGCAGCAGGCGGGGTTCTTCCCCACCATGCCCGGCGTCACGCACGTCCCTTACCCCAACTCCTACCGGCCGCTCTTCACCGGGCCCGACCAGGGCAAGGCCGTCATCGACTACATCGAGAACGTGCTGTTCCAGAACAACCTGCCGCCCTCTGAGGTCGCGGCGGTGGTGGTCGAGCCGATCCAGGGCGAGGGCGGCTACATCGTCCCTCCGGACGGATTCCTCGCCGGGCTGCGTGAGCTCTGCGACCGGCACGGCATGCTGCTCATCTTCGATGAGGTGCAGTCGGGGATCGGCCGCACCGGGCGGATGTTCGCGAGCCAGCACTGGGGCGTGACACCCGACGTCATGACACTCGCCAAGGGCCTCGGCTCGGGCCTCCCCATCGGGGCGACGGTAGCGCGCCGCCGGCACATGGAGAAGTGGAAGCGCGGCGCGCAGGGCAACACCTTCGGTGGCAATCCGCTCTGCTGCGCCGCCGCGCTCGCGACGCTCGATCTCGTCGAGCGCGAGTACGCGGCGAACGCCGCCGCCGTCGGCGAATTCTTTCTCGCGCGGCTGCGCGAGCTGCAGCAGAGTTACCCCAGCATCGGCGAGGTGCGCGGCAGGGGACTCATGATCGGGATGGAGCTCATCACTGATCCCGCGACGCGTGCGCCGGCGCGGGCACTGTGCGAGGCGGTGCTGACGCGCGCCTACCACCAGGGACTCCTGCTGCTATCCTGCGGCCAGAGCACCGTGCGATTCATTCCGCCGCTCATGATCAACCGCGCCCAGGTCGATGAGGCCATGGAGATGCTCGAAGCCGCGCTCAAAGAAGCGCTCGCGATGAGCTGAGAGAGCCACACGACATGCGTGCACCGACCGACTCCGTCCGCGCTCTGGGCCTGACGATGACCACCGCCCTGGTGATCGGCAACACCATTGGCGTCGGTATCTTCATGTTGCCGGCATCACTCGCCCCGTATGGGATGAACGCGCTCCCCGCGTGGCTGATCACCGGCGCGGGTTGCATATTCATCGCCTGGGTGTTCGCGGGCCTGGCGCGTACCTTCCCGCAGGATGACGGGCCGTATGCCTACACGGCACGTGCGTTCGGCGGCGGCATCGCTTTCGTAGCCATGTGGTGCTACTGGGTCTCCACCTGGGTGACGAATGCGGTGCTCGCGACCGGCGTGGTCGGCTATCTGTCCTTCTTCTTCCCTGCGCTCGGGAGCAATCACGTGCTCGCTGCCGCAACGGCCGTCTCGCTGGTGTGGCTCTTCGTGCTGATCAATGTGCGCGGCGCGCGGACCGCCGGCTCGGTGCAGGTGCTCACCACCGCGATGAAGCTCGTGCCGCAGCTCGGCATCATCGCGCTCGGGGCCTGGGCGTTTTTTGGGCCGCACGCACAGCCGCTCGTGCACGTGCCGCCGACGCCGCTGTCGCTGAATGGAGTGATTGCCGCCTCGACCCTCGCGCTCTACGCCATGCTCGGCGTCGAGAGTGCCGCGATGCCGGCTGACAGAGTGAAGGACCCCGGCCGCACGATTCCGCGCGCCACATTCGCCGGGGCGCTGCTGGTGGCACTCATCTACATTTGCGTGTCGCTCGTGCCGATGCTGCTCATCCCGCAGGCCGAGCTCGCCGCCTCGAACGCGCCGTTCGCGGACCTCTTCGCCCGCTTCCTAGGCGCAGGTTACGGAAAGCTGCTGGCCGCCTTCGTCATCGTGGGGGGCCTCGGTTGCCTCAATGGCTGGACGCTGATTCTGGGCGAGCTCACCGTGACCTTCGCGAAGCACGGCGCATTTCCACAGTGGCTCGGCAAGGTGAATGCGCATCGTGCGCCGACCCATGCGTTCGTATTCACCGGAATCCTCGCGAGCGTCATGATGATCACCAACTACAACGACTCGATGGCCGGAGCATTCACGTTCCTGAGCGTCGTCGTCAGCGCCGCCAACCTGCCGATCTACATCTGCTGTGCGCTCGCTGTCCTGGTGCTGTGGCGCCGGGGCCAGATCCCCCAACCCGGCCCGCGCGAGTGGCGCTGGGTCGCAGCCGCGGCTCTGGCGGCGATCTATTGCGTGTGGGCATCCATCGGCATCGGCGGCAAGTCGCTGCTGTGGGCGCTCGGCCTGTGCGTCGTCGGCATACCGTTCTACTGGTGGTATGCGATGCGCGGCGCTGCCGTCGCCGCCCGCGCTTGATCCCAGCGACAAGGTTTCTCTCCTCTGAGGTGACCCCGATGCCACGCCTGGCAATGACCGTCCACGTGCTCGTGTTGCTCTGCGCATCGGTTGCCGGCGCCGTCGCGGCCGCCGCCGAGGTCGCCCCGCACGAGCGCGCGCGCGATCTCGGCATCCCCTTCGACGGCACGCCGGGACCTTTGAACGCCATCACGGACGTCGAGGGGGTCCTCGTCGGGCACACGACTCTCATCTCCGGCAACGGCAAGCTCGTGGTGGGCAAGGGGCCGGTGCGCACCGGTGTCACTGCCGTGCTGCCCCGCGGCACCGCCTCCATGGACCGCTTCTCGTTTGCCGGCTGGTACTCCCAGAACGGCAACGGTGAGATGACGGGTACCCACTGGGTCGAGGAGTCAGGCTTCCTCGAAGGTCCGGTGATGATCACCAACACGCACAGCGTCGGGGTGGTGCGTGATGCGGTGATCGCGTGGCGCGTGGCGCACGGACCGGCGGGGCCGGACGACGACTGGTGGTCGCTGCCGGTAGTGGCCGAGACCTGGGACGGGTGGCTGAACGACATCAACGGTTTTCACGTCAAGCCCGAGCACGCCCTGCACGCCATCGACAGCGCGCACAGCGGCGCGGTCGAGGAAGGCTCGGTGGGCGGTGGCACCGGCATGGTCTGCAACGGCTTCAAGGGCGGCATCGGCACCTCATCGCGAAAGCTCGCCGACAAGGATGGCGGCTACACGGTGGGTGTACTGGTCCAGTGCAACTTCGGCCGGCGGCTGAACCTGCGCATCGCCGGAATTCCGGTCGGGCGCGAGATCGAAAGCGAAGATCCCTATGCCTGGCTGCCATCCGATGCGGCCGAGCTCGGCTCGATCATCGTGGTCGTGGCGACCAACGCCCCGCTCCTCCCTCACCAGCTGAAGCGCATCGCGCGCCGCGTGCCACTCGGCATCGGCCGCATCGGCAGCATCGCCAGCAACGGCTCGGGCGATATCTTCATCGCCTTCTCGACCGCCAACCCCGGCGCCAGCGACGTCGGCCACCTCGTCGATCTGAAAATGGTGCCGAATCTGTCGCTCGACCCGCTGTTCGCGGCAACCGTCCAGGCCACCGAGGAGGCGATCGTCAACGCCATGGTCGCGGCGACCGACATGACCGGTATCAACGGTCATCACGTGCGCGCTCTGCCGCACGATGAGCTGCGCGCGGTGCTGGCGAAGTACAACCGCCTCACGCACTGAACAGCCCCGGCCCCGGCGCCGCGCCGAAGCCAACCCACACGGCGGGAGTTTCGCTGAACCTGCGCCTACCTGCCGCCGCCTGCCTCACGGCGCGCCTACGATCGCCCGCCAGTTGATGATCGCGTTCCACAGCATGCGCTGATCGCCGCGGTTCAGATCGCGGTGCAGCGGGTTGAAGTTGAAGGTGACCACGTGGCCCTTGCCGACCGGCATGTCGAGGATCGCGGCACGGCCGATGAGATTCTCCTCACCCCACGCCTGGCCGCTCACGACGAACGGCGCCCCCTCCCTGTCGCCCCACTCGAGCACGATGCCGCTGCGGTCGATCGGCCCATCGAGACAGACCGTGCAGTACGCCATGCGCAGCCAGCGCCGCGGGATCGAGTAGAGCGCGAAGTTCTGCCGGAACACCCAGGTGCGTTGTGAGTAGCCGTAGGCGATCGGATGCTCGGGGCGCGCGAAGGTGACACGCAGGTGTGAGCCGGGAGTACGAGTCTCGGCGCTCTGCGACGCTGCGGCAGACGCCGCGCCGCCCCCCTGGGTGCTGCGGGGCACGCCGCCCGCCTCGCGCCGCACGCCTCGCACGAGGCCGCCTTCGAGCGGCAGCATCGTGCCGTTGCCGAGGGTGATGAGCAGCCCGCCCGCGTCGATGAATTTCTGGAGTTCTGCCAGGCCGGCGTAGCCGATGCCGCCGGTGATGTCATCGGAGGCGGCGGGATTCCCGAAGCTCGGCGTGCTCGCGGTCTTCTTGAAGGGCATCGGGCCCCACGACTTGTAGAGACCCTCAATCTGCTCGGCGAGCTCGAGATCGACGTGTGGATAGAGCAGCACGTCGTACTTGTCGCGAAGTTTTCCGGCACGGATATCCTCATCACGCACGTAGATGTAGGGGATGTGGCGCTGGTCGAGCGTGTAACGCGTCCAGCCGGCCGTGTCGGTGTCGGCCCAGGGTATGAAGACGCCAAGGCGCGGCACCGGAGCGTCGTGCCGCGCCACCTGCGGCACGGTAGCCGTGCTCGCAAAATCCAGTCCGAGCCGTGTCGCCGTGTCGCGTACCGCTGCGGCGAGACCAGTCTGCGCTGCGAGGATCCACGATCCCGCCGGGTACTCGGTGCCCTCGACAGTGAAGGCATGCGCGGCGATCGCGACCTTGAAGCCGCGCAGCGCCCAGCGCGCCTCCAGTAGCCCTTCCTGTCCGGTGTCCTTCAGCAGGAACACGGGACCTGCGCCCGCAGCGGCGCCCGTGACGTGCGGCGCTTCAGTGAGCGAGGCGAGCGCAGCGGCGCGCACCTGCGGGTCCGCGGTCGCTGTCACCGTGAGGTGGTAGTGCGCCGGGAAGGACCAGGAGATGTCGTCGTACGCCTCGGGCGCGTCCTTGGGAAAGTTCTGCGGCGTCAGCAGGTCGACGGCGTAGTCACGGTAGGGTTGATCGAGCCGCACCACATACGTTCCCGCCGGCCAGGTGCCTTCCTTCAGGGTGAGTGCGGAGGTCGCCCGCTGTACTTCGATCCCGAGCGAGAGGAGTCGCGCCACGAGCTGGGAGACGCGGGTCGGGTCGCCCTGCCCCGCCGGGATCACGAACGCGAACGGCGCCTCGTCGAGGCCCTTGCGGTAGGAGTGCAGTCCCTTCAGGTAGTAGTTGCGCAGCAATACCTTCGCCTGCTGCGCGGTGTCATCGAGCGCCGCCAGCATGGCGGTCTCGTTGTAATTGACGTTGTCGCGTGCCGACCAGAGGAACGAGGCAACCGACGGCGCCGGCAGCGGGCGGTACCACTCGACGCTCGTGTTGGCGTCCGGCTGCTCGGAGCGCATGGTCTCGGCGCTGCCGTTGCCGAAGGTCTCGTAGCCGCGGCCATCGGCGTTGTGGTTGGTGGCGATCGCATCGAGATACAGGTGCGCCCAGTCATCGCCGAAATTCCACGTCCATACTCCCGGCATGCCGAACCCGGTCAGGGTTTGCACCTCGTGGAACGAGAATGACAGCCGCTCGGCGTAGGTGAGCGGATCGACGTGCTCGTTGATGGGGTTGATCCCATTCCAGGTGAGGAGCATGGCGATGCTCTCGTGCAGGTCGTGGATCACCTGCGGGTGCCAGTCGAACATCATGCGGAATACCGCTTTGGTGGTCTCGTGGACCATCTGGTGTGCATCGCGGTTGATGTCGACGTACGCATAGTGGGACCAGTAGGGCGGCGCCTGGCGCGGCAGCGTCGCCTGGTCGGTCTTGCCCTTGAGGTACTTGTAGAACCACTCAACCTGCTTGTCGCGGCCGTCGGGATTGGAGGCCGGATTGATGAGCACCACGACGCGCTCGCGGATGCGGCGGATCATCGGCTGCTCGGACACGGCGAGCCGATAGGCGAGCTCGAGCACCGACTCCGTGGAGCCGCTCTCATCCGAGTGGAGCCCGGCGTTGAAGTAGTAGATCGGACGCGCGCTCGCGATGAGCTGCTCGGCGGTGGCCTCATCGGTGCGGCGCGGATCGGCCAGCGCAGCGGTCGCGGCCTTGAGACGATCGAGGTCGCGGATGCCGGCCTCGTCCGCAATGGCGAGCAGCACGATGTCGCGGCCTTCCTCCGAGCGCCCGATGGTGAAGAGCCGCACCTTTGGGGAGGAGTTGGCGAGCGCGCGGCAATAGGCATAGGCGGTGGTGGTATTCACGAGCTCGCCCGGCGCACCGGGGATGCGGTGCAGGAAACTGCGCGGCGAGACCGCGCCGTTCGAGGCGGGTAGATACGCGACCCACGGCGAGAGAAACCGCGTCTCGGTCGTCGCCTTCGCGATCTCCTCCACCGAGCCGGCTTCGGCAGTGTCCGGCGCGAAGGATTGCGCGCACAGCAGGCGCGGCAGGCAGAGGATGAAGGCGAGCAGGCAGCGCGACGCGTAACGCATTGTGTCGATCCCCCCAACGTAGCTGAGTCGTTCTTCGGCCGGCAGCGGACGCCATCGTACGCTATGGCGCTATTGAGCATTCGCTCAACTAGGGGCAGACTCGCCCGATGGCGCGCAATCCCCGCTACGACGTGCTGTTCGAGCCGGTGCGGATCGGGCCGGTCACCGCCCGCAACCGCTTCTATGCGGTGCCACACGCGGCCGGCATGACTAACGCCATGCCACACATGCGCGCGGCGTTCCGTGGGATGAAGGCCGAGGGCGGCTGGGGCGTGGTGTGCACCGGCTATGTGTCGATCGACCCGGGTTCGGACGATTCCCCTCTGCCCTTCGCTACGCTCTGGGACGATGAGGATGTGCGCTCGCATGCGCTCATGACCGACGCCGTCCACCGCCACGGCGCCCTCGCCGGCATCGAGCTCTGGCACGGCGGCGGCTCGGTCATGAATCGCACCAGCCGCCTGCCGACGATGTCGCCGTCCGGCACCTCGTGGATGGCGACGCACGTCAACTTCATGGGCCACCAGCGGCCGCGCGTCATGGATGCCGCGGATATCCGCGCGCTCCTCGAATCCCAGGCGGCGGCAGCACGGCGCGCGCGTCAGGCGGGCTTCGACATCGTGTACGTGTACGCCGGCATGGGCTACCTGCCGTACGAGTTCCTGCTGCCCGAGTGGAATTTCCGTACCGATGCCTATGGTGGCAGCGTCGCGAACCGCGTGCGCATCGTGCGCGAGCTCCTCGAGGTGACGCATGAGGCGGTCGGTGGAAAATGCGCCGTGGCGCTGCGCATCAGCCTGGAAGAGCTGCGCGCGCGGCCGAGCGAAAATGCGCCCTCCGAGGCGCACGAGGTGGTGGCGCTCCTCGCGGATATCCCCGATCTCTGGGACGTGAAAATGGATTCCTCGCCCACCGACTGCCCGCCCTCGCGCTTCGCGCCCGAGGGGAGCCACGAGCCGGTGATCGACTTCGTGAAGAAAGTCACGCGCAGGCCCGTGGTAGGCGTCGGCCGCTTCACGTCCCCGGACACCATGGTCGGTCAGATCCGCCGTGGCGTGCTCGATCTCATCGGCGCGGCACGGCCCTCGATCGCGGACCCCTTCCTGCCGAGCAAGATCGACAGCGGCTGCGAGCAGGACATCCGCGAGTGCATCGGCTGCAACATCTGCATCTCGAGCTGGCACGATGGCGTGCCGGTCCGCTGCACGCAGAACCCGACCGCCGGCGAAGAATGGCGCCGCGGCTGGCATCCCGAGCGCATCGCGCCGGCAGCGAGCGCGGGGTCCGTCCTCATCGTCGGCGCCGGTCCCGCGGGACTCGAGTGCGCCCTGTCACTCGGCCGCCGCGGCTACGAAGTGACGGTCGCCGAGGCAACGGACGAGATCGGCGGCCGCCTGCGCTTCGAGACGCGTCTGCCGGGACTTACGGCCTGGGGACGGGTGCTCGACTGGCGGCGCGGGCAGCTCGAGCGGCTCACGAACGTGAGCGTCTATCGCGGCAACCTCCTCTCCGCCCCCGACATCCTCGAGCTCGAGCCGGCGCACGTCGTGATCGCGACCGGCGCGCGCTGGGCACGCCTGCTCTACTCGCCGCTCGAGCTGGCGGTGGGCGACATTTCCGGCCCCGGGGTCTTCACACCCGATGACATCGCTGCCGGGACACAGCTGACGAGCCCCGTGGTCGTGTATGACTACGACAACTACTACATGGGGAGTGTTCTTGCGGAGCACCTCGCGAAGAGCGGGCAGACGGTGAGCTACGTCACCCCCGCGGGTCACGCCTCGGCGTGGGGCATCATGAGCAACGAGCAGCCGCAGGTTCACCGCGCACTCGCGGCATCCGGCATTGCCCTGCACACGCTCTCGCGGGTGACTGCGTTTGCAGACCGCACCGTCACGCTCGCCAATCAGTTCACCAACGCCGAGACGCGTCTTCCGTGCGCCTCACTCGTGATCGTCGGCACCCGGCTCGCAAATGACACGCTGTTTGCTGCGCTGATGGCCCGGGAAGGCGAGCTCGAGGAAGCGGGGGTCCGCTCTGTCACCCGTATCGGCGATGCGCTCGCCCCGGGCGCCATCGTGCACGCGGTCTACAGCGGCCATCGCTACGCCGAGGAGCTGGATGCCGAGCCCGCGGCGGTGCGCTACCGACGCGACACTCCGCTGCCGAGGCACGTGTGAGCGCGCCTCCAGGTTCCTCACCGCACCCCGCTCTCGAGCCCGCGCTCCCCTCCAGCTGGTACCGCGAGGCAAGGGTGTGGGCTGCGGAGAAAGAACGCATCTTCTGCCGCGAATGGCTGTGCGCGGGTCGCGAGGAGCAGCTCGCGAACGAGCCGGGCGCCTTTCGCCTCCTCGATATTCTCGGCGAGAGCGTGATCCTGGTGCGCAACCGCGAGCGGCAGCTGCGGGCCTTCTACAACACCTGTCGCCACCGTGGCTCGCGCCTGTGCCGCGAGCCGGTGGCCGGCGGCGCAGGCGCAGTGCCGCACCTCTCGGGCGGCATCCGCGCCGGGCGCATCACCTGCCCCTACCACCAGTGGAGCTACGATCTCGACGGTCGGCTCCTCGGCGCGCCGCACATGGCCGGCGTAGCCGGCTTCGACAAGTCGCAGTTCGGTCTCTACCCCGTGGGAGTCGCCTCCTGGGGCGGCTTCGTGTTCCTCAACCTGACTCCGGCCGCGGCGGCACCGCTCCCGCAGCAGCTCGCTGAGATCCCGGCCCGTATCGCACGCTATCCACTCGAGAAGCTGCGCATCGGTCATTCGATCCACTACGAAGTCGGCGCGAACTGGAAGGTGCTCTGCGAGAACTACAACGAGTGCTATCACTGCGCCGGGGTGCATCCTGAGCTGTGCGAGGTGGTGCCCGCCTTCCGTGAGCGCGGCGGCGCAGGTCTCGATTGGCTCGGCGGCATCCCCCATCGGGCGGGTGCCTACACGTTCACCCGATCCGGCACGACGCAGCGGCGGCCCTTCCCCACCTTGAGCGAGGAAGAGCGCGTGCGGCACAAGGGCGAGCTCGTCTATCCCAATCTCTTCCTGAGTCTCGCCTGCGACCACGTCGCCGCCTTCCTCCTCCAGCCCCGCGGTCCCAACGCGACGAGCATCGACTGCCATTTTCTCTTCGAGCCGTATGAGATCGAGCAGCCGGGCTTCGATCCACTCGATACGGTCGAGTTCTGGGATCTCGTCAACCGTCAGGACTGGGCGATCTGCGAGGCGGTGCAACAGGGAATCAGCGCACGCGTCCACGAGCGGGGCTACTATGCGCCGATGGAAGACTACAACCTCGACATCCGTCGCTACGTCCTCGAGCGGATCGGCGATGCGGTCGATGCCACGTGAGGGGCGAGTCGGCCGCTCCGCGCTCTGTTCGATCCCCGCCACGCCTGCGCGTGCGCTGGACGATCTTCCTTTATCTTTTCGGCTTCGGCTTCGTCGCCTATTTCCAGCAGCGCGGCATCACCGTCGCAAGCTACCAGATGATGCCGCAGCTTCACCTCACACAGGAGCAGATCGGCTGGCTCCTGTGGTGGATGCTTCTCGGCTACACGGCGCTGCAGTTCCCGGGCGGAGTCATCGGCCAGCGTGTCGGGGCACGCCGCATGTTGGTGATCATCAGTCTCGTGGCGTTCATGGCCACACTCGGCGTACCGCTGCTGCCCCTGCTCCTCACGGGCAGTGCCCTGGTCGCGGCGCTGCTCGCCGCGCAGCTGCTGCTCGGCGCCTCACAGGGGCCGATCTTCCCGGTCTCCACCGGGGTCTTCGAGACGTGGTTTCCTTCGCGGCAGTGGCCGCTCGTGCAGGGATTGCAGAGCATGGGCCTCCAGCTCGGCGCCGCCCTCACCCCGCCGCTCATCGCCTCGCTGATGTTGAGTTTCGGCTGGCAGCGGGCGCTCGCCTGGAGCGCGCTCCCGGTACTCGCGCTGATTGGCGGCTGGGCCTGGTACGGGCGCAACACCCCCGCCGAGCACCCGTCCGTCACGGCAGCCGAGCTCGCCGAGCTCGGGCCCCAGGCCGCGGAGCGCGTCGATGAGGCGATCTCCTGGCGACGTCTGTGGGCGCTGATGAGAAACCGCGACGTGCTGGCGCTCAGCGTCTCCTACATCTGCATGAACTATGTCTTCTACCTGCTCGCCAACTGGTCATTCCTCTATCTCGTGCAGGAGCGCCACTTCACCGTGCTCGAGAGCGGGTGGCTCGCCAGCACCCCGCCGCTCGCCGCCGCGATCGGTTCCGGCATCGGCGGGTGGCTCGCGAGCGTGCTCGGCGAGCGCTTTGGCGTGCGCACGGGGTTGCGCATCATCCCCCTCATCTCACTGCCGGCGGCTGGCCTGCTGCAGTTCGCGGCCGTGGGAGCCGCCAACCCCTATCTCGCGGTGGTGGCGCTGGCGCTCTGCTTCGGCGCAGTCGAGCTCAACGAGGGTCCGTACTGGGGGGCCATCATGCACGTCGGACGCTCCGATTCGATGGCCGCCGGTGGGCTGATGAACACCGGGGGGAACCTCGGCGGGCTCATCTGCACTCCGATCGTCGCCTATCTCTCTGGCCATCAGGCGTGGACGCCGTGCTTCATCATCGGTACCGGCTTCGCCGCGGTAGCCGCAGCGTTGTGGCTCGTGATCGATCCCAGCCGCGCCGCCATCCCAAGCGCCTCCGCGCGCGTCAACATGGCGGCCGCCAGTGGTTGAGGCCGGTGGCCGGAGGTCAATCCCTACGCTCAGGGTGCGGGGGCTTCCGCCGCGATCACCTTGCCGCCGAACGTCCCGCGTACGCTCGCGCGCGCATCGCTTGCCCCTTCAGGCCAGCTGAGCGTGAGCTGTCCGCCCGCCGCGGGCGAGTGCACCTCGAGATCCGCCTGCACCACCCCGCTCCGTCCGGGCGACTCGATCCGGCCGGAAACGGCGAGGTCTTCGGTCCAATGCACCTCGTGCAGCGTGAGCTCATAGCCCCCGTCCTGCCTCGCGGCCGTGAATTCGCCGCCGCGCAAACCAACACCGTGTCCCACCCCATTCTCCTCGGCACGCGTGATGACATCCGCGCTGGTGAGGAGTGCCGCACTCACGAGGCGCAACGCCTCGTCATCGCCCTGATTGCCGGGTAGAGCCTGCGCGGGATGCAGCTCGTGCAGCCGCCGGGCGAAGCGCGGCACGAGCGGCACCGGAGGCACTGCCGCCGCACAGTCATCGTCGCCGCCGCCGCCGAGCTGCAGTTCTGCCATGAAACGCCGCACGATCGTCGCCGCGCACCCGCTGCGTGCATGCGGCACCGCATTGACGTGGAAGCTGTTGGCAATGATCACGTGGCGCGCGTGCGGAAAGTGCGCCGCGGCCGCCGCCCCGTCCGCAACGCTCGTCATGTTGTCGAGCTCGCCCGAGACGACGAGCACCGGCACCTGCGGGTAGCGCACACCCTCGAAAGTGAGCGGTTTGGCCGCGGGAGCCATGGTTGGCCAGGTCACGCACTCGTCGATGAAGGTGTAGTCGAGCGGCATGCGCCGGTATTCGGCGATGGTGAAGGGCGCGTACGTGCCGGGCGCGCTCGCTTCGCGGGCGGCAATCATGCGGTCGCGCTGGGCCATGCGTTGCGAGGGCGGCAGGTGCATGTCGAAGATGTGGGGCGGATCCTCGCAAGTCACGGCCGCCGCCAGGCCCTCGCTGAATTCCTCAGGCGCATAGGTTGCATCCCGCGAATCGACGCTGCCGAGCGTCTCCGCCATGAGCCGCAGCAGCGGCAGCCGGTCACCGCTGCTGAAGGCGCGCGCCGCCGCATCGAGCTCGCGGACGCTCGCATAGGCGGGTGAGCCGGCGAACATGACAACGGCGAGAGCGCTGGCATCAGCGGTGAAATCCAGCGTCCGGCCGTCGCGGTAGCGGACGTGCGCCGCGAACGGATGCGCGCGCAGCTCGCGCAGCGCCGGTGCGATGTGCTCCATCGAGCTTCCGGGGATCGCGTGGCAGGGTCTCGAGCGCTCGCACGCGAGGTCGAACTTGCGGCGCATCGCAATCGCATAGTTCGGGTACCACGCATAATCGGGGCCAGAGAGAGGATAGGCCCCATCGAGCACCAGCGACCGCAGCCGCTCCCGGTGGCGCAGCGCGAACACCTGCGAGAAATACGTGCCATAGGAGTCGCCGTAGAGGCCGATGCGCGCCACGCCGAGGGCGTCCAGGATGGCGGCGAGATCATCGGCCGCGAGCGCCGTGCTGTAGAGCGGCGCGGTACGACCGAGAGCGCGGCCGCACGCACCGATGTCGCGTTCGGTGAGCTGTGGTGCGCGCTGCAGCGCGCTGCAGTCGATCGCGCCCGAGCGGCCCGTGCCGCGGTAGTCCATGAGCAGCACGTCGTAGCTATCGCGCAGCGGCCCAAATAGCTTGAGGTATGCCTCGCGCGAGTCCGTAGTCGCATAGCCGGGTCCGCCCTCGGCGGCCACCAGCATCCCTTCGGCGGGGGCTGCTGCGGTATGCGGGTAATACTCGAAGTAGATCGGGACCGTTGCGTCGACCGCTCCGGTGGGATCGAGCGGACGGGGGAGGACGCCGCACCACGCGGCGTTGCCGCAGCGATGGAGTGTCGCATGACCGACCTCGAGGGTCTCACCGCCAGGGGCTTCGGCGCGGGCAGCCGCGTGGGGCGATGCTCCGCAGCAGACGGCCGCGCTGAGAAGCGCCAGGACGGCGCCGTGGAGCAAGGCGGCCATGGATGCGTCCCGGTGCCTGCGGTGCATGCGTTGGTGCGGTGGAACCCTGATGTGGTCAGCCGCTATTGTAGCTGCCCTCAAAGGGTCGGAGGAGCTCGAGGCCATGCTTTACCCGGTGCTCTCGCGCATCGCTCTCCAGGCGGTGCGCTCAGCGCTATCGGCGCTGTCAGCGGTGTTGGTGGTGTTGGTCATGTTCGATGGCGCTCCAGCCCACGCGCAATCGGCACTCAAGACCCGCAACGTCGTACTCATCGTGAGCGACGGCCTGCGCTGGCAGGAGATCTTCTCGGGCGCTGACCCGACACTGCTGAACGAAACCAACGGCGGCATCTGGGACAAGGAGCAGGACCTGCGACGGGAATTCTGGCGCGACAGCCCGGCCGAACGCCGGCGTGCACTGTTCCCGTTCTTATGGAACACGGTGGCCGCGCACGGGCAGATCTTCGGCAACCAGGCGCTGGGGAGTGTAGCGCGCGTCACCAACGGACTGGCGTTCTCCTACCCCGGATACAACGAGATGCTCACCGGACACCCCGACCCACGAATCAACTCCAACGAGTTCGGACCCAATCCCAACGTCTCGGTGCTCGAGTGGCTCAACACGCTGCCCGACCTGCACGGCAAGGTGAGCGTGTTTGCCACCTGGGCGACTTTCAAGGACATTTTCAACGTATCGCGCAGTCACCTGCCGCTGCAGGTGGGCTGGGACCTGCCCTACCACGGCGAGCTCAGCGAGCGACAGGCGCTCATGAACCGCCTCTACCAGACCACCACGCCGCTCGAGGATGAGGACGTGTATGACGCGTTCCTGCAGGTGCCGCTGCTGGATTCCTTCGCCAGGCAACAGCCACACGTGCTGTTCGTCGGCTACGGCGAGACCGACAACTGGGCCCATGCCGGCCGCTACGACCTGGTGCTTCACAGTGCGCACCTGTTCGATCGCTTCGTCGGCGAGCTCTGGGAGCGGCTGCAGGCGCTGCCTGCCTATCGCGACCAGACCACTTTCATCATCACCACCGATCACGGCCGTGGCAGCGGACCTGCCGAATGGAAAGAGCACGGCACCGAGCAGAAGGGCTCCGAGAACATCTGGATGGCGGTGTTGGGACCGGATACCCCGCCGCTCGGTGAGCGCAGCCACACCGCGGAGATCCACCAGGCGCAGATTGCGGCGACCGTGGCCGCGCTGCTCGGCAAGGACTACCGCCAGGCCGTGCCCGAGGCCGCGCCGCCGATCACCGAGGTTATCGGTCGTGGTCGCTGATCGCCGTCCCCCGCCTCAGCGGGCGGGCGCGGCATCCGCATTGAATACCCAGCCGTCTGCGGACCTGCACACCGTGTAGGTGGCATCGCTCTGGAGCCCCTTGACCCTGTTCACGATGCGCAAGCGCTTGCAGGGAGTGCCGTTGGACGCCGTGAACTGACTGCGCACCTGGGCCAGTCCGGAAGCGCCCGTCTTCGCATTGGACCACGACTGCTTCGCATTCGCGTCCGGCGCCTCGAGAACCTTGTTCGCATTCTCACGCATGAGCGCCATGTCGTCGGAGTTGAAGTGACCGAGTGGCGAGTCGGCCAGGAAGCTCAGGTTGCCGGCGGACGCCGTGATCGCGGCCGCGCAGCCGGTGACGACCGTGGCGACGGCAAGCCAACGCGCGCGAATCCTCATGTAGCGCCCTCCTGCAGCCGAACACGCATCCGATCCCGGCCCCGCCACGAGGATGCTAGCACGTCTGCACCCGGCAAAAAGTTGCGGGTCTTTGGCGATACCCCGCAGCTGTGGCTGATACGAATTATTACGGATGGTGGTACGAGCCACGGGCGCGCAGCATGGTTTGAGGAACTCGAGAGTTGCGGCGCTTGCTGCAGGCCGTCATCGGCGTCAGCGTTGCGGAGGAGGTTACTCATGAGCACTGCTTCAACCAAGGTGTTGAGGAAAGCGGCGCCCGCGAAGAGCAAGGGCGCCCCGGCCCAAAACGCGATCGAGCCGCTCACGATCCGGGCCATCGTCGAGGCCGGAATCGTCGGGTGCGGACAGGATCTGCGGCATACCATGACTGCCGAAGCGGCGTACTACCGCGCGGAACGACGCGGTTTCGAAGCGGGTCACGAGCTCGACGACTGGCTCGCTGCCGAAGCCGAGATTCGCTCTCTCTGGACGCGTGCGCTCGAGGAAGCGCCACTTCACTGCGGCAGATGATCCGCGACATCATCGCGCACTGCCCGCTCGTCCATCGGGGGATCCGCCGTAGTTCTCCAGGATGAGCGCGGCGATGGCTCGGCGCACATCGCCGAGATGGCTCAGCCGGTATTGCTGCTCGATCTTGCGGACGTCGGAGGCCAGTCGAAGATCGTGGAAGACGTTCGCGATCCAGCGCGAAAAGTCGCCGTGGCGCGCGTGATCGCCGAGCGAATCGACCGAGTGATCCGGCAGCAGCGCTGCGAACTGTTTTAACGATCGGGCGGGAGACCCGACGGGTTTGCCGTGTTCAGTGAACACGAATTCCTGTCCGCTGACCACGTCAAAGTCGAAATACTTTTCCCGGTGCCGAACGTGCGTGGTCAGGCGCGGCAGCAGCCTGAACCGACGCAGCTGTCTCTTCGTCACGACGACCGCCTCATCCGTGGCCAGCGCGCCAAGGAGAGCTATGGTCCCCTGATCGACGTTGGCGTTCTTCACCACCGCCAGCAGTGCTTCCACCTCGTGAAGGTCGGTGAGCCGCCTGGCAACGACAACTTCGATCGCGCTGCGGGCGTCCGGGTGCAAATCCGAGGGACGGTAGGTTACGAGTGTATATGCGCCTAACTGCAGGTCCAGCAGCTGCTTGATATTCGGCTCGCGCAGGAAGTAATGCGCTTCGTCCACGATGATCCGATGGGGCAAGCCGGTCTCGCGCCGCACGGCAGCCAGCATCGGCAGCAGTGCCTTCA